>Ga0075428_100000951_pt1 | contig 30676 bp, 24 predicted proteins | sample RhiMetdeltSRZDD2_FD_75291 | JGI IMG/M metagenome (GOLD analysis project Ga0075428, IMG submission 75291) | Populus rhizosphere microbial communities from Tennessee, USA - Rhizosphere MetaG P. deltoides SRZDD2 | ecosystem: Host-associated > Plants > Roots > Rhizosphere > Soil | place: USA... | reverse complement strand
GCGGCGACGGTGGCGCCGGTCGGCATGTAGGTCAACCCCTTGACCGTCAAGGCGGAGCGTTGCAGCGCCTCGCGCCAGCGGTGGTCGGGAATGCGCGAATTCGCCAGCCACGACCGCCAGTAGGACGCCGTCACGTCCAGCTTCGCCGTCGCCTCGCCGGCATCCGCGGGCGTGGCCAGGTCGGCGGCCCACGACAGTACGCAAAACGCTGTCTCACCGACCTGTAGCACCCGCCTGCCCCGGACCCTTTCCCCCTCGATGCCCAGCGGAAGGTCGCCGGCCAGCCGCACGGTGGTCCCGGCGCCGCTGGCGTCGGCCTTCCCTGCCTCCAGCAGCTTCCACTGCGCGGGCGTGCGCCCGTAGTCGAAGGCGGGCTCGCACACCAACTCCACCTGTACATGCCCCTCGAAACAGGTGATCGTGCGCACCAGCATGTGGTCGGCGTCCTCGTCGGTGGGCGGGCGGGTGTGCCGGGTGACCTCGTCGTGGCTCACGCCGGCGTAGATGGTCAGCGCGTCGCGCACCACCACCCACCCGGTCGGCGTGCGCCAGGTCGAGTTCAGCACGTGTGTCCCCGGCTCATGGGCCCGCGTCACCGGATTGTCGACGCCGTAGGGCGCGAACCGGAACGAGCCCGCCTGCCGGTCGAGCAGGCTACCGAAAATGCTCGGCGAGTCGAACGAGGGCACGCACAGCCAGTCCACCGAGCCGTCCGGGGCAACCAGCGCGCCGGTGTGGCAGTTGGAAAGGAACGCGTAATCGGCGATCGGCGGAAACGGCGACGGTGCCGCCGCGCTCTGCGGCCGTTCCTGCAACGCGGTCATGGTGCCCCCCAAGGCTCGTGCCAGCCACCGTATTGCGCCACAAGGGCATTGGCGGCCGACGGTCCCATCGTGTTCTTGGCGTAGGTGTGCACCGGCGGTGGGTTGTTCAGCAGTGGCTGCATAATGCGCCACGTCTCCTCGACCCCGTCCTGCCGGGTGAACCGGATGGCGTTGCCCTGCAAGGCGGCGTGCAGCAGTACCTCATAAGGGGTCGCGCCCTCGCCGCCTTGAGCGCTGAACTCCATGTCGGCCGTGACGGTCTGCGGACCGGGTGCGTCGGCCCGGCGGGCCTCCAGCCGGAACCGGATCCCCGTGCTGGGATCGAGCTTGACCACGATCTGGTCGGGTTCGGGTGCCCGGTCGAAGGACAGCTGCAGCCCCAGCTTGGGCGGGCGCTTGAACACGAGCCGGAACTCGGTCTGCGTCTGGGACAGGCACTTGCCGGTGCGGATGAAGAACGGCACTCCCGACCACCGCCAGTTGTCGATGTCAAGCCTAAGCGCCGCATAGGTTTCGATCGACGAGTCGGCCGCGACCCCTGGGATCGAGCGGTAACCCTCGTACTGCCCGCGCACGTAATTCGACGGATTGGCATCCAGAACCGTCTGCCACAAAGCCACTTGCGTGTTCTTGATGACGTTCGGGTCGCGACCCGACGGCGCCTCCATGGCACCGGCGGAAAGCAGCTGCATCAAGTGGTTGACCACGACGTCGCGCAGCGCACCCACCGGATCGTAGAAGTGGCTCGAAGACCTCCTCGTCGACCTTCTCACCCGCCGCGACGATCGCGTGGTGGGCGTGGTCGCGCAGGTCGTCGTCGGACCAGGAGTCGACGGCCACCCCGATGATCGGGCAGTCGAGCAGCCGGCGCGACTCCAAGCGGTACAAGGAATTGAACGTCATCACCTTCGCCAGATCGCCGGTGATGCCGTAGATCACGAATACGTCAGCGTTACTCAAGATGAATCCCCCCAGTCGATGCGCGGCACGTCCACCCGCGACGGCTCCAAAAGCTCGGCGGACCTGTGATGGGGCCGCAAGTAGAACTCCTCGGCCCAGGCAGTGAAGGCTTTCAGCTCGGCGCCGATGTTGCCCAGCAGCTCGGCGTGCACGCCCAGCCAGGCCGCGAACGCGAACCGGCCTTCCATCTGGTGCCGGTGAGGGCCGATCTCGGCGACGGCGGCCTTGCGCCCGATCATCGCCATGATGCCTTTGTCTTTGTAGTGAAACGGCTTTACGGGCTCATGCTTCAGAGAGTGGAGGATGTTGTCGGCCGACCATCGCCCCGCCTGCTGTGCGACGGACCCGAGCTGCGGCAAGGCGGGCTCGTCGCCTTGCGGGATGTTGGCGATGTCGCCGACCGCGTAGATGGTCGGGTACCCGGGAATGGTCAAATCCGGCTCCACGTCGATGCGCCCGCCGCGGCCCCGCGGCAACCCGGAGGCCGCCACGACGTCAGCGGCCTGCAGACCCCCGCCCCACAGGCACAGTCGGGTTGGGATCACCGATCCGTCAGAGAGCTCGACCCGATCCTCGAAGATCTCTTTGACCGCGGTACCCAGCAGCAGCCGCACACCGCGGCGCTGCAGCTGCTTCGCCGCATAGGCGCCCGCCTCGTCAGAGAACCCGTTGAGCAGCACGTGTCCCAGATCGACCAGGGTGATGTTCGCGCGGCCGACCGGGACGTCCTTGTAGGCGTGCGGCATCACCTCGTGGATCAGGTCGGCCAGGGCGCCCGCGGTCTCCACCCCGGTCGGCCCTCCGCCCACCACGACAAAGTTCAACGCGCCCTTGTCCACCAATGAGGTGTCGTTGGCGACGTCCTGGAAGATGTTCAGCAAACGGCCACGCACCCGGCGTGCGTCGTCGACGCTGTAGAGCGGAAAGGAGTGTTCCGCGGCGCCCGGGGTGTGGAAGAAGTTTGGCTTGGCCCCGGCGGCCAGGACGATGAAGTCGACGGCGACCTCCTCGCCGCCCTCCAGGACGATCTTTCCTGGAGCGACCTGTGAGACGCGAACCTTGCGTACGTTGACGTTTGCCGTGTCGCGGAAGATACGAGCGAGATCGAAGCTGATGTCCCGCGCGGTCAGCTCGGCGGTGGCCACCTGATACAGCAGTGGCTGGAACTGGTGATATCCCTGGCCATCGAAGAGAGTGGCCCGCACTCCCGGTTTTCCCGCCAGGCGCTTGGCACAGGCGACGCCGGCGAAGCCTCCCCCGATGATGCCTGCAGTTGATTTGTCCGCGCACATAATCAATCCCCGTAGCGCAATTGGCCTCCCCATCATTCTTGTCAGGCGAACACCCACGCCCGCCCAGAAACCAGGAATCCGGTCCCTTTTATGCCGTCGTGCGTCATATGCGGGAGTGTCCAGGGTGTCTCGTTGCTGGATGACTGTCGCTGACGTCCGGATGCCCGTCTAGTCATCGTCGCGGCATTTGGGTCCTGTGGTGTTGCCTGGGACGGTGAACAGTTGCGGGCCGCCGATCAGGTTTGCGGCGGTGTCCATCGCCCGGAAGAGGATGAGGTGAACGTCACCACGGCAGGCCATGGGCTGCCCGTAGGTGATGTTGACCGAGGTGTGATCCGAGGCCCATTCGGTCGTCCATGACGACACCAGATCAAGGCCCAGCCCGAACTCGCGTGGATCGAGCGGCTCGCTGAACCGGAGGGTGAGTCCCGTGACGCTGGCGCCGGATACGGTGATCTGCGTGTGGAAGCCGGTCTGGTTTGGCCTTGAGACAGGACGTGAACCGTCGTCGTTGATGGAGTTGGGAAACAGCGGCCATCTGCCATTGAAGTTCCCGGCCAGCGGTGTGTTCTGCAGGTTCTGCGAACTCCAGCTGGGTGTCTCGCGCAACGGTGACCCAAAGCCGTTGACCAGCTGACCCAGGAAGTTGGGCACCCGTGTCTTGGTCACACCGACATCGACCGCGAAGGTGAAGCCTGGCAACGCATCGAGCTTGAGGTTCTTCGCCGCGAAGACAAAGTTGACCGTCCCGTCCCACGGGCCTTCGGGCGCACCGGCAAGCTGTAGCGAGGCACCATACCGCTCTATGTATCCCTTGTAGTTGTTGCTGTCATCGAAGATACTCGCGGTTATCCGGTTGCCGTTGACGTACAACTGGACCGGATCGTCCACGGAGCCGTAGTTCGCCAGCGGACTGGTGAAACCGATGGACATGCCGTTGGGTACCCCGCTGCTGAGGTTGAGCCCGTGGCGCAACGCGTCGGACAACGAGAACCCGGCGAGCTCAATTGTCTTGTGGCCCTTGGCATTGCCCTTGCTCTCGGCGACGTACCGTCCCACCTGGGCCTGGGAAGCGTCGAGGGTGAATGTGGCGATGCCATGCGGTGCCGCGCTCATCAGGCGCCGGCCGTCGGGCAATGTGAGGTAGACCTGGTGTGCGTCAGTGTGGAAGGTGAGCTTGCGCGCCCGGCCCGCGGTGACGAACATGTCATCACTCCACAGGCTGTATTTGCCGGGCCGCGACCACCGTACCATAGAACTGTTGATATCAAACGGATTGCGGGTCATCGCCGCCACTGAGTCGAAGTTTGCCTCGGGCCGGATCACGCCGCTGCCGTCGCGGGCCGCGCCATTGCTTCCCACCAGTGTGTCGAAGTGCCGGCGGGTCAACGTGTTGCGGCGGCCGAAGGTCTTGTCCATGACGGCGATGAGGTCGGGCAGGTCTCTGTCCTGGTTGGCATGCGCGGCGTCACGCACGATCCAGCCGATGTTGCCGCCAGCGCCCAGAAACTCGTACGCCTCCTGGGCGGCCTGCATCGATAGCACCGAGCTCGGGGAACCGAGCCAGGATTGCTGCGCCTCGCCGGTCCACAGCAGGAAGGGGCGCGGTGCGACCAGTGCCGCGACCGCGTGCAGGTCGAACGGCGCGTGCGCCGCCTTGTCGGGGACGAAGCCGCGGGCCTTGGAGGAGAACCAGGCCGACTCGTCCGGGTTGCCGATCGCCCGTTGCACGGTCTCGTTGCGCGAGTAGATCTGGTCAAAACCGTTGGGCACGTTGTAGGTGAACATCTGGCCTTCGGTCAGGTCCCGGAAGCCGGTCAGGCCGCCACCACCAGGATCGCTCGGCGCGGCGATCGCGATCCGGTTGTCGAAGGCAGCCGCGAGCGCCGCTGCCTTGCCATTGCGGGACACGCCGGTGACCGCCGTCTTACCCCAGGCGAGGTTGAACCGGTTGGATCCTTCGGCATCATTCTTCATCGCATCAACAATGCGGCTTATTCCCCAGGCCCAACCCATGAGGGTGCCGCTGTCATTTGTATATATGCCAGCCTGATACGGGTACAACTGGTTGTAGGCGCCGGTGTGCGGGTTGTTCCCGCCATCCGAGTACACCGATCCGGTGTCCATGGCGATGTAGGCATACCCGTTGCGCTTCAACGTCGTCACCTGCTGAGTCGGCAGCGTCCCCACAACGAGCACGACCGGGTACGGCCCGGGGATATCGGTGTCCGCGCCCTGCTGTGGCACCTCGAACCCCCTGAGCCTGAACGTCGCCGTGGTCCTGCCGGTAGCACCGGGGTCGCTCACATCGACCACCGTGCGCGTGGTCGCCGGGACCACCATCAACAGGGTCCGGTGATCGGCATCGTTCCAGGTGTCCCCGGTGTCCCAGTCCTGGAAGCCCTCGGGAGCGTCATAGGGGGCCGAGGCCACGAAGCTCAGGTTCGGGAAGACCGTGAAGGTACTGAAGTCAAAGGTGAACGAGCCCGCCGGCAGCCTGAAGGTGAAGGCCGAGGAATCAAACACAGCAGAGAAGTTGACCGTCGTCGATGGTGGCACCGTCTCCTGGCGAAACGAGGAGCCGTCCTCGGGCGTCGGGTGTTGGTACCCGTACAGGTAGTACTGCATGAGGTCCGACAACTCGGCGGACCGGGCCGCCCACTCCAAGGCGTTGCCCACCCGCCCATCGCCATTGGGGTCGGCCGTGGCACTGAAGAAAGTGAAAAGGTCAGGCAGACTGCCGCCGGCCGGGATCTGGGCGACGTCGGCGGGGAAATATGGCCGTGGCGCACCAGGATTTGGCGCCAAGCCGGCCGGGACCGTCACAGCACCCGAAGTGTCCACAGCAGAGTCGTCCACAGCGGACGCCTGCGGCACGGCCGCAAAGACTGGCCCCGCCATGCCGGAAGCCACCAGAAGCGTCGACAACAGCCCAGGCATCAGCGCCCACAGGCGGCGGGATCGAATGATCGTCATGGACCTCACCCTGTCCTCGTGGTCCCTGTGGTCCCTGTGGTCCCCCGTGCCGCTGGGTCAGGGCGCGGGACCGCACGCTCCGGAAGGCTACCGAAACTTTCGGACTCTCACAATGCATAGACATAGGCTGCAGGGGCCCACGTACAAGATTATCTACAAGGCACAGCAGGTAATCCAGGATGTGCCATTTTCAAAGCGTTTCCGGAAATTCTTGCCAACGGCTGGGCTTGACGAGGCCGGGACCGTGTCAGGGTCTCGACCTCGTCAAGCTGGACTCTTGTGCGGTCTAGCGTTGTAGTGTCAGCAGTCCTGGCCGGTAGGGCAGGAGGCCGTAGTCGCCGCCGGAGGTGGGGCTGCGTCCTTGGTACAGCAGTTGCAGGTTGCACGGGTCGATGGTCATGGTCTGGTCAGGGTTGGCGCGGATCAGGTCGCCGTGGCTGATGTCGTTGGTCCAGGTGGCGCCGCTGTTGGCCCGGCCGGCAAACGGATTGCTCTCGGTGGTGGCCTGCGGTGTCCACGATCCGCCAAGACTGGTGGCGGTGAACGAGCGGAAGTATCTGCCGTTGGCGCCGATCGCCTCGACGATCATGAGGTATTGGTTTTGGCCCTGGACCTTGTAGACCTGCGGGGCCTCGAACAGGTTGTTGGTCGAGTCGGTCATGATGATGGTGGCCGAGCTACCGAAGTTGCCGGGGAAGTTGCCGATGGGCATGCTGGCCCGGTAGATGCGGCCGTTGTCCCCGGCGAAGAACAGGTACATGTTGGTGCCATCGCCGATCAGTGTCTGGTCGATGGGCCCGGTGGGTGAGCTGGCGATGCTTCCGGAGAACAGGGCGCTAGGGGCTGACCATCCATTGGCGTTGGTGGGGTCGGACGAGGTCCGGAAAACGAACGGGGTCGCGCCCCACTGGTAGGCCAGTACCCAGATATTGCGCGGGGCGAAGAAGAACAGCGTCGGAGCCACGGTGGAATTGTTCATCGTGTTCTGGGTGGCGCCGGCCATGTCCGACCAGTTCGTGAACAGGTTGAAGTTCATCGAACGCCACGTGGTTCCGGTGTCGTGTGAGGTCGCGTAGACCAGGTGCCTGCCGTTGTACACGACGTGGCTGAAGTCCTTGAGCGAGACGAAACCCGCCTTCGGGGTGGCGAGCGAGCCGGTGGATGTCCAACGATACGTCGACGGAAGCATGCACCCCCCGCCGGGGGTCGAGTTGTTGACGAACGAGGCGTCGTCGATGTAGTAGCTGTCGGTTCCGGCGGTGGTCTCCGCATACAGCCGCGCCGACGACAGGGTGCCGCTCCAGGACACGGTGACCGTGCCGGTCAGCTGCGTCCAGCCGGAGGCGTTCACCACGCCCTGGGCCAGGGTGACGTAATTGGTCGTCCCGTTGGCGGTCACCTGCAGCGTGACTTTGGCGGTCGGGGTGCCGCTTTGCGTGCGCATCCATACGATCGTGGTGAAGCTGGCGCCATTTTGCAGCAGCGAGGTCACGCTCTGGCTGGCTCCGTTCCACGACGCCGTGCGGCCGGTGTATGCCAGGGAACGCGTGCCACCATGGACCACACTGGTGTTGGATGCCAGCGTTCCAGCGCCAAACACCGACCACCCGGTCGTGCCGCCCTCCATGTCCGGGTTGGTCAGTAGATTCCCGCTCGCGGCGACGGCGGGACCAGTGGAGACCGACACCGCCCCAAGCGAAATCAGCGTCAGGACAACGGCAACCCCTAACGAACGAATTCCGATCCTTTTTCTATCCATTCCGATACTCCCATTCCTATGGTAGTGCTCGCTTGGCGGGGACTTGTGCTAGCGCATTGGTGACGTCCTTCTTGGTACGCCACATGTTGGCCACGATCGCGTCGGCCGTCTGGCGGATCAAAGTCTCGTTCATGTTGCGGCTGAAGGTGTTCCACGCGTCCACCCCTCGGCGGCGTCCTGGCCACCCCGTTGTCGAGCGCCTGTGCCAACGGTGCAAGGCCCTAACGGGGCCAGCGGGATGGCCAGTACGGACATGGCGTCCAGCCTCGCCCGTTGACCAGGCCGGTCAGTGGCATGAACGTTTTCTGTGTTCATCGGACCCTCCGAAAGCGGCCGTGCGGCAGCAATGTGCGGGCAAGGGTTGACGCGGGTGCCGGCGTGCCGGTCCCTGGCGATGGCTGCGGAGCCTGTCAATGTAGTTGTTCTCGAGCGACGTGCCCTCGCCTGACTCGAGCTATGCTGGCTCCCGCTCCATCGACTGTGAGCGATAACAAGCCAGCCGTCAAGACGTAACGTGGGTGTTTCGTTTCCGGTGTCGGTTGGGTTTTGAACGGCATCGCGGCCCCGGCTTGGGCTGGACCGGACTCACGGAGGCGATCAAACGGCGGTATCTACGGCTGCGATATAACGATTGTTAGCGATAACATTCGTGCCAATTTGACCGTTCCCGTAATAAGGACGCATCGTCGGCTGGGCGAAGGGCGCATGGCCGAGCCGTCCAACCCGCGCCACGAAACGTGTGCGCAGCCGATCGACGTCGACGAACCTCAGGTACGACAGCGTTCTGTTCTGGTTGTCCAGCCAACGGCTCGCGGTCAGCCGTACCTGGCCGAGCTCGAACGGGAATGCCGACACACCGATGTCGGCCCGCACGGGCGGTACAGCGGCGGCCTCGGCCGCGGTGAGGTCGATCGCGGGGCCAGGGAGACGGCGGCGGCGGCGCCGGCCGCCTTGAGCAGGTGCCGGCGCGTCAAGCGTGATGAGGACATGAGAATTCTCCGGGACTTGCAGGGGTGGATGGATTGGGATTCGGACGGTTGCCGGGCGCCCGGTACCCGGTAACCGTCTCTTCGTGGTTACGGTGTGGTCAGATCGAACCGGCTCACCGTCACGGTACCGCCCAGGGATGCGGTGGCGTAGTTGAAGATGCCGTACCGGTACCCCATGAAGAACTGCCAGGCGTTGTTGAGGGTGAACGCCGGCCCCAGCGAGGTGAAGGTGGTGCCGTTGGTGCTGTAGGAGAAGCGGGCCTGACGACCGCTGCCGGGCCGGATGTCGGCGTTGATACGCAACCAGATCCGCCCACCGGAGATGTTGGCCGAGCCAGCTTCGCTACCGGTTCCGGTGGTGCCCCAACTGCTGTTCATGGTCAGACCGTTGGTCATCACAACCCGGTTGGCGCCGTTGTCGCGTTTGACGCCGATCCACGCCGATGAGTCGCGCAGCATCGCCAGCCCGGCCCGGTCACCATCGCGCATGGCGCTGAAGTCCAGCTCGATGGTGGCCGTGGAGGTCGGGCCCTGGATGCGGTGCGTGAGGGTGTTGCGGGCCGCGTACAGGTCGTTGGTGACGGTGGCGGTGCCCAGCCGCAGACCGCCGCCCACCGACCACCTGGTGTTGTCCGGGTTGTGGTTCCACTCCCATTGCGGGCCAAGGGTGGTACCGGTGAAGTTGTCCGTGCCGATCATCGGCCTGACGGTGCGGGTCGGGAGCGGAGATGAATAGGTTGTGCCCCAGGCGTTGTTGACGGTGGACAGGACCGGCCAGCCGTCCGAGGTCCAGGTGACCGGGGCGAGCACCGGGATGCGGCCGCCGGGGAAGGCGTCGACGAAGGCCATGTAGTACCAGACGCCGTTCTGGGTTTGCACCAGGCCTCCCTGATGCGGAACGCCTCCCCCGGAGACCGGGCCGGGGAGGTTGAGCAGCAGCTGACGCATCTCGTAGGGCCCCCACGGGCTGCTGGACTTGAGGATGTACTGGCCGTTGGCCGGCCGGGTCAGGAAGATGTAGTAGCTGCCGTTGCGCTTGTAGAAGCGGGCGCCTTCCAGCGTGCCGACGCTGGAGGGGGTGGAGAAGACCTGCTGTGCCCGCACCTGGCTCAGGCCGTCGGCCGAAAGCTGGGCCACGCTGATGGTGGTGTTGCCGTAGGCGACGTACATGGTGTCGTTGTCGTCGATGAGCAGGCCGGCGTCGTAGTAGCAATTGTTTATCTGCGATCGCTTCTGCCACGGTCCTTCCACTGTGGACGCCGTGTAGACATAGGTTCGGTTGAACTCGACGCAGCCGATCCAGTAGAAGGTGCTGTTGCTGCGGCGGTAGTTCAGCGTCGACGCCCAGATCCCTTTGACGTAGGCTCGCCCGCCCGACAGGTTGTAGGCGCTGGAGCCGAAGTCCAAGGTGGGCACCGAGTGCCCAGCGAACTCCCAGTTCACCAGGTCATAGGAGCGCAGGATCGGCGCGCCCGGCGAGTAATGCATCGTGGATGCCGAATAGTAGTAGGCGTCGCCGACGCGGATGATGTCGATGTCGGCGAAGTCCTGCCACAGCACCGGGTTGGCAAACGTTGACGGGTTGGGGTTTGTGCTTCCGGCCAGGACGAGTTGCCATTGTTGGTTGTTGCCGCCCCAGTCGTCGTACTGGACGATGTTGGCGCCGTCGGCGGTGGAGGCTCCTTGGACTTCGAGGGCTTTGTTGCTGTGGCGGGAGATGAAGCGGACGTAGCCGTTGGTGGAGTCGGCCAGCCGCCATTGTTGGTTGGTGCCGTTGCCGTCGGTCCATTGGACGATGGCGCCGCCGTTGGCGGTGGAGAAGTTGTAGACGTCGAGGACTTTGCCGGAGTGGCGGGACTTGATGCGGTAGTAGCCGCCGCCGGAGTCGACGAATTGCCATTGCTGGTTGTTGCCGGTGCCTTGGGTCCATTGGGTGATGCGGGCGCCGTCGTTGGTGGCGAAGTTGTACAGGTCGAGGGCTTTGCCGCTGTTGCGGTTGATCAGGTAATACCAGGCGTTGGGGTCGACTGTCGCAGCCGAGGCGGTGCTGACCGGTAGTGCGAGCGCCACACCGGCCAGGACCGTGGTGATGGCCGCGGCGAGCCAAGGCCCCGTCTTCAACTTGCGAAACATGCCTTCCTCCTTGAAAAGTCGTCTCATCGGGGCAGGCCGATGGTGCGGCTGTCGAGCTCTTGGGGGCGGCGGCCGGGCTGCCGCTGAGTCCCTTTCTTACGAGCGTGTCCAGCGCTGGTTGGTCCCGCCGTGGCAGGTCCAGAGGATGACGGCGGTGCCGTTGGCGGTGGCGGCGCCGTTGACGTCCAGGCACAGCGTGGGGAACCGCACGCTGGAGATGGTCGCGTTGCCGTTGAACGTCCACTGCTGGTTGGTAGCGCTGTTGCAGTCCCAGATCTGTACCCGGGTTCCGGCTACGGCGTTGGATGGCGCGTCCAGGCACTTGCCCAGGACCTGCAGCGTCTGCCCGTTCTGGGTGAACTGCTGGTTGGTACCGGTATGGCAGTCCCAGATGAGCAGCTGGGTGCCGTTGGCCGACGAGCCCATGTTCACGTCCAGGCACCGCCCCGACGCCTCGCCGCGCAGCCGGAAGGTGGTCGTGCCGGTCCCGCCGCCGCTGACCCGGTACACCACGGTGCCGTGCGCGGGCACCGACGCCGAGATCGCACCCGACGTGGTCGAGGTCGCGTTGGTCCAGGCATCGCGCAGCGTGAACGAGCCGCCCGTCTTACCAATCGCCGCCGCGGTCGTGGCGACCGTGGTCGTCGAGGAGCCCTGGTTGAACAGCGCCACCGCGACGTCCCCATTGGACAGTCGCTTGGCCAGCACCCGCCGGGTGCCGTCGTTGGACACCTGCACCGCCTGCAACCCCAACGGGTCCTGGTTGATGCCGATCAGGTTCTGGTTACGCAGGATGGTCAGCGTCGCCGCCGAGGCCGACCGGATGTCGTTGCCGGCGATCAGTGGCGAGGCCATCACCGCCCACAGCGCGAAATGGGAGCGCATCTCGGTGTCGGTCATCCCACCCCGGCCGACCTCCATCATGTCCGGATCGTTGAACCCGCCGGGCCGGGCGTTACCGGCCAGCGGCACGTTGACGTTGACGATGTTCTGGATCCCCATCGGGAACCCGTTGGTCTGCCCGGTGTCCCACGCGTTGGTGATGTCCTCGGTGGTGCGCCACATATTGGCCACGTCACCCCAGTTGCGCAGCGGCCCGGTCTTTTCATGGATGCTGTTGGGATTGATGCTCAACACGATCGGACGCCCGGTGGCCGCCAGCGCATCACGCATCCGGGCGAACGCCACGACCTGGTCGTTGATCGTCCCGTTCGGCGAACACCAGTCGTACTTGAGGAAATCCACGCCCCAGGCGGCGAACTGCCGCGCGTCCTGCGCCTCGTGGCCCAGGCTGCCGGTCGCACCCGGATAACTGTCGAAGAACTGCGCGCACGTCTCCGCCGCGGGTACCTGATAGATCCCGAACAGCAGCCCGCGCGCGTGTAGATAGTCGCCCAACGCCCGCATCCCGGACGGGAACCGCACCGGGTCACCTTGCAGGTTACCCGCCGCGTCGCGGTTCGGGTTGAACCAGCAATCGTCGACCACCACGTACCGGTAACCCAGATCCCGCATGCCGTTGGCCACCAGCGCATCGGCTGTCTGCCGGATCACAGTCTCATTTATGTTGCAGCCAAACGTGTTCCAATCGTTCCAACCCATCGGCGGCGTCCTGGCCACCCCGTTGTCCAACGCCAGCGCCGGCGGTGCGGCGCGCAACAGCGCGACCGTGCCCAGTGCGATGGCCAGCAATGCGATGGCGCCTAGCGTCGCCGGGCGCGCGAGCCAGCCGTTGGCACGAGGGTTTGCCTTGTTCATCGGATCCTCCCGAAAGCGGCCCTGCGGCGGCACGTGCGGGCATGGGACGATGCGGGTGCCGGGCGTGCCGGGTCAATGACAGCGGAGCCTGTCAATGTAGTTGTTCTCGAGCGACGTGCCCTCGTCCAACCCGAGCGTTCCCGGCTCCCTGTTCCATTGACTGTGAGCGATAACAAGTCGGCCGTCAAGGCATAACGCGGATGTTTCGTTTCCGGTGACAGGTGAGGATCGCGTGGCGTCGCGGGCATCGGCCGTGGCCTGGGTGGGGGCATCGAAGACGATCAAGTGGCCGGATCTCCTGCTGCGAAATAACGGTTGTTAGCGATAACATCTGTGCCAAATTTTCGGCCGGCCCGCTTTCTTTCTCATGTTCAGGCAGCGGCAGACCATCTTCACCCGGCTTCGTGAAGCGCGATCGTGCGCGCTTTTGATAGTCAGCGCGGCACGCCCCGAGGACGCATCGACGCGCGGCACGAAACTTCTGCGTTACATCTTGACGATCGGCGATGTTATCGCTCACAGTCAATGGGCACAGCGAGCGTGTAACGATGGAGCCGGGCACGCGGTCCACATCGGACCGGCTCTCAAGCTCACAATTTAAAGACCGCGAGCGTCCAAACTAGACTTGCTGCGACCGCGGCCCCGCGACGCTCTCGCGCGAAATGAGCGCGGGTGCGACAACCCTGTGGTCCCCGTGGCGCATTCCGGAGTTGATCTGGTTCAAGAGCAGGTCAAGGCAGGCTGCGGCAACGGCATCGAAGTCAGGGCGGATAGTGGTCAGTGGAGGGATGTAGAACTCCGCCTCCGGCACGTCATCGAAGCCCACCAAGCTGACGTCGGCAGGCACCCGGATGCCGCGTTCGTATAGCGCGCGCAAAATGCCCAGCGCGATATGGTCGCTGGCCGCGAAGACGGCGGTGACATCGCTCATGCGACTAAGCATCTGGCCCGCCCGGTATCCGGAGGCAGCCGACCAGTCGGCAGTTAGCAGGGGCGGAATCTCGGCGCCCGCTTCCGCCAGCGCCCGGCGCCAGCCCGAGATGCGTCCACGGCTGTCGAACCAATTCTCGGGCCCCGAAACGTGCCAGACCGTGCGGTGGCCCGCGTCGAGCAGGTGGCGTGTGGCGCCGTACCCACCCGCCTCCTGATCAACCGTGACGAGTTCGGTCAGACGCTGCGGATCGCCATCGACGCACACGAACGGGATATCGCTTGGTATCTCGTCGAGCACATCGCCAGCCGATTCGACCGCGGCGATGACGACCAATCCGGCCACCCGCTGATCGAGATGGTGGTCGATCGCCTCACGCATCGGACCATGCTGCAGCGCGCCCACGCTGGCCACATTGATGGTGAACCCGGCCGCGATCGCAGCCCGCGCGAAAGCGGCCAGGGTGGAAGCCGGACCGTACAACGTCGAACTCTGAGAGACCACGCCGATGACATGCGACTTGCCGCTCGCGAGCACACGGGCGGCCCGGTTGGGCCGGTAGCCCAGCTCGGCGATGGCCGCCTGGACCCGCAGCCGCGTGCTTGCCGTGACGTTGGGGTGGTCGTTGAGAACCCGCGAGACGGTCTGGTGCGAGACCCCGGCCAGCTGAGCGACATCGACCATGCGCGGCTCTTGACTTGCCCTGGCCATCAAATCTCCTCGCACATGCTCCGACGCCACCCCACCAAGACTGTGCGAAAGAAACGATGCTCGCCGAAAAACCTTTCAGCAAGATAGTGTGCACCTTGACCCGAGATCAGGCCGCACCGAAACGGAAGCGGAAGTATTTCGGATGTCGTGCCGCTGGTCAGATCTCAACGGATACAGCGTCAAGGCGCTCAACGGCCGCGAGGTCGCATGGCGGCGCCGCTGGCGACGAAGCCATGGCGAGGATCGGTGCAGGCGACCAACGTTGGTCATCGCTTCACGGTCGGCATCAATCGACCCCCGTGAATATAGGATGCTTTCGCTGGGCAGGAGCACGTTCGATGGCGATCCAATTCTGGATCATTTCGTAGTATGAAGCGACACGATTCGGCTCACCGGTCCGGTCAGGAGGGAAGGACGCATGCTAGGCGGGGATTCAGCGACGCCGCGCGGTGCCGGTGTGACGCGGCGGGGGCGTTTGCGCGGCGAGTTGACGGTAGCGACGATCGCGCGGCTGGCGGGTGTGTCGGCTCCGACCGTGTCCAGGGTCCTCAATGGCCGCTCCGATGTCGCGGCGGACACCCGTCGGCGGGTCGAGCAGTTGTTGCGCGAGCACGGGTACCGCCGTCCCGGGACGGTCCTACCTTCCCCCAGTATCGAGTTGGTCTTCTACGGGCTGGAGAGCCACCTGGCCATCGAGATGCTGCGCGGGGTGCAGGAGACCGTCACCGACCACGATCTCGGAGTGGGGTTCACCGAGGTGCTGTGCGACCCCTCGGCCGAGCGCTCCTGGTGCGAGCGGCTGCTGGCCCGAAGACCCGCCGGGGTGATCATCGTCCACTCGCTGTTCACCGCCGAACAGCACGCCCAGCTGGCCGCCAGCGGCATCCCGTTGGTCGCGGCGGATCCCAACGGGCAGCCGCATCAGCCGGTGCCGTCGGTCGGCGCGGCCAACTGGAGTGGCGCGGTCGCCGCCACCCGGCACATTCTCGATCTTGGCCACCGGCACATCGGCGTGCTCGGCGGACCGGGCGGATCCCTTTATGCCCGGGAGCGTCTGGAGGCTTGCCGTGCGGCTCTGGAAATCGCGGGGGTACCCCTTGAGCCTCGGCTGGTCAGGACCGGCGACTTCTTCTTCGAGGAGGGTCTGGCGCTGGGTCTGGAGCTGCTCGGCCAGCCAGACCCGCCCACTGCTGTGTTGTGCGGCAACGACTTGCAGGCGTTGGGGGTTTACGAGGCGGCCCGCCAGTTGGGTTTGCGCATCCCGCAGGAGCTAAGCGTTGTCGGTTTCGACGGCATCGACCCCGGCACCTGGTGCGGTCCGCCTTTGACCACCGTGCGGCAGCCGTTTCGCGACATCGGCGCCGCCGCCGCCAACCTTCTGCTCGCGCTCATCGCCGGCCGGGTGCCGGCCCACACCCGCATCGAGCTGCCGACCACGCTGATCGTGCGCGGCAGCACCGCACCCCCAAGAAGCTGAAACGTTTCGCAAGTCTCCCCGAAACGTTTTGACAATTCATCTGATTTGCATGTATAACTTGAGCCAGCATCCGGGCCTCATGCGGTATGTCCTTCAGGAGCAATCATGAAGATCAGTCGCCGCCGGCCCTGGCTTGCCGGCGCGGTCGCCACTGCCGTCACCGTGTCGGTCGCGGCGGTTGGCGCACTGTCGGCGACCGACGCCCAGGCCGCCTCCGGATGTCGCGTCCAGTACAAGATAATCAATTCATGGCCCGGCGGCTTCGGCGCCGAGGTTCTCGTCGACAACCTCGGTGACCCTGTCTCCGGCTGGCAACTGGTGTGGTCGTTCACCGCCGGGCAGAGCATCACCCAGCTGTGGAACGGTTCCTACACCCAGACCGGCGCGCAGGTGACGGTGCGCAACGCCAGCTGGAACGGCAGCATCGCCACCGGCGGCCAGATCTCGTTCGGCTTCAACGCCTCAGCGGGCGCCACCAATCCCGTCCCGCCCAGCTTCGCCCTCAACGGCACCACCTGCACCGGCAACGTCGGCGGTTCACCTACGCCCTCAGCATCCCGACCGCCTTCGCCCTCCCCCTCGGTCTCGCCGTCGAGTCCCACGGGAACGCTGCCCAGCAGCTTCCGCTGGAGCTCCAGCGGCATCCTGGCCGGGCCCAAGGCCGACGGGCGCGCCATCGCCGGGATCAAAGACCCGTCGGTGGTGTTCCACAACGGCCGCTACCACGTCTTCGCCAGCACCGCGAAGTCGGCCGGGTACAACCTGGTCTACTTCAACTTCGCCGACTGGTCGCAGGCCAACTCCGCCACGTTCCATTACCTGGACCAGTCGCCGATCGGCACCGGATACCGGGCCGCGCCGCAGGTGTTCTTCTTTGCCCCGCAGAACCTTTGGTATCTGGTCTACCAGGACGGCAACGCGGCGTACTCCACGAACCCCGACATCAGCAACCCCAACGGCTGGACTGCGCCACGCCACTTCTACAGCGCCATGCCCGACATCATCCGCCAGAACATCGGCAACGGGTTCTGGGTGGACATGTGGGTGATCTGCGACGCGGCCAGCTGCTACCTGTTCTCCTCCGACGACAACGGGCACCTGTACCGGTCGCAGACCACGATGGGCCAGTTCCCCAACGGGTTCACCAACACCGTCATCGCCATGCAGGACTCCAACCGCAACAACCTTTTCGAGGCAAGCAACATCTACCAGATCGCGGGCCGCAACCAGTACCTGATGCTTATCGAGGCGATCGGATCCGACGGGCGGCGCTGGTTCCGGTCGTGGACCTCGGCCGGCATCACCGGGCCGTGGAGTGCCTTGGCCAACACCGAGGCCAACCCGTTCGCCCGATCCAACAACGTCACCTTCAGCGCGACCGCCTGGACCCGCGACATCAGCCACGGCGAGGTGGTCCGCTCGGGCAACCTCGACCAAACCCTGACCATCAGCCCGTGCAATATCCGGTACCTGTACCAGGGCATGGATCCCAGTGCCGGCGGCGACTACAACAGTCTGCCCTGGCGGCTGGCGCTGCTGACCCAGACCAACTCCACCTGCTAAGCGGAGGCCGACAATGCGAACACGGCACAAGTGGCTGGCCGCCGCGGCCACCATGATCGCCACCCTCACCCTTTACACCGGTGTCGCCGGCGCCGAATCCAACGGCGGTGTGCGCGTCATGCCCCTGGGCGACTCCATCACCCACGGCACACAGGTGCCCGGCGGTTCCAGGATCGGCCTGTGGCAACGGTTCACCACCAACAGGTACACCGTGGACTTCGTCGGGTCGCAGTTCAACGGACCGTCCACATTGGGCGATCACGACCACGAAGGGCACCCGGGTTGGCGCATCGACCAGATCGACGCCAACATCGTCAGCTGGCTCAACACCTTCGACCCGCACACCGTTCTGCTGCACATCGGCACCAACGATGTGCTGCAAAACTTCAACCTCGCCGGCGCGCCCAACCGGCTGTCCACTTTGCTCGATCGCATCACCAACACCAAACCCAGCGCCGAGGTGTTCGTCGCGCAGATCATCCCGATCGCCAACGCCAGCCAGGACGCCGCCGCACGGAACTTCAACGCCACCATCCCCGGCATCGTGCAAAGCAAGGTGAACGCGGGCAAGCGGGTCCACTTGGTGGACATGCACTCCGCGCTGACCACCGCGGACCTGATCGACGGTGTCCATCCCACCGCGACCGGGTACGAAAAGATGGCCGCCGTTTGGTACAGCGCCCTGCTTTCGGTCCCGGGCAGCATCGGCAGCCCGAATACCGGTACGAACCTGTTGACCAACGGCAACATCGAGTCGGGCACGGCCGGATGGTTGGTCTTCGGCGGCGGAACGCTGGCCGCCAACACCGGCGTGGTCCACGGCGGCGTCAACTCGCTGCTACGCACCGGCCGCACAGCCGCGTGGAACGGCCCCGCCCAGGACCTGACCTCCAAACTGGTCAACGGCCGGAGCTACACCACCAGCGTATGGATGCGGACCCAGACCGGAACCCCGACCGGCAAAGTCACTCTGGCGCTGACCGCCAACGGCACCACCAACTACCGCACCCTCGCCCAAGGCGCGGTCAACCCATCCGGCTGGACACAGCTGACCGGCACCACCACCGTGTCCTGGACCGGAACCCTCGCCTCCGCACGGTTCTACGTCGAAACCACCACCGGCACCGACAGCTTCTACATCGACGACACCACAATGCAATAAGCCGCCCGAACCACATACAACCGTTCGATGGTGGGCTTCCACTGAGCGGAAGCCCACCATCGATGCCTTGGTGATACGGGCCAACTATGGACTTAACTGCGATGCGAGAGGACAGGAGGTGACCCTTGGCTGGAGGCAACGGCCAGGTTGGCCAGTCGGTGACCTCGCGTGTGCTGGCGATCCTTGACACCTTCGACATTGCCCATCCGCGGCTGTCGCTGTCGGAGATCTCGCGCCGCTCCAATCTGCCGCTTGCCACCACCCACCGGCTGGTCAACGAGCTGGCGGCCTGGCGCGGTCTGTATCGCTGCGGGGACGGCCGGTACGAGATCGGGCTGCGGTTGTGGGAGGTCGGGCTGCTCGGGCCGCTGCACACCTGGCTGCGGGAGCTGGCGCTGCCGTTCCTGCAGACCCTCTACGAGGCCACCCGCGAAAACGTTCATCTGGCGATCCGCGACGGCGACGAAGCGCTGTATGTGGAGAAGCTTTCCGGGCACCGGTCGGTGCCCATCGTCTCCCGGATCGGTGGTCGCCTTCCCTTGCACGCCACCGGGGTTGGCAAGGCGCTGCTGGCCCATGAGACCGTCGAGTTCCAGCGTGACTACCTGTCCCGGCCGCTGGCCCGGCCCACGCGGTACACGATCGTCGAACCCGGGCGGCTGCTAGCCGACCTGGAACAGACCGTCCAGCGTGGCTACGCGGTCACCGGTGAGGAGATGACGCTGGGTACCTGCTCGGTTGCCGCGCCGATCCTCGACTGTTCCGGCCGGCCGCTGGCCGCCGTAGGGGTCGTGGTCCACAGCGTCAGGGTCGAACCGGCCAAGCTGGCCCCGCCGATCCGGCTGGCCGCCGAGGGCATCGCGGCCCGCCTCGACGCCGCCGCGCGCGAGCTGCCCGACCCGGCTCAGCCCGCCCAAGTTTACGGCTAGCAGTTCCCGATCATGGTTGTTAGCCGATCAGACAGCGATAGCTCCGCAGGATGGTTTCCATTCACCGGAAGCTATACGTTGCGGCGGCGCCGCGCCGAAGTAACTGTGGTGGCTATGAGAGGCATGGGTGACTCCTCGGGATCCTCATGGCGCAGCAGCGGTGTACCGCCGGCGAAGCGTTCGCGGTGCTACGCAAGGCATCCCAGGAACGAAACGTCAAGATTCATGCCATCGCCGCCGCCATTATCGAGGGCATCACCGGCCAGCCCCCGTCCGGCGGCCGCTTCACCCCTCGCAACTAAGGCGTTTTCACGCGCTCGGCTCCTTGCCAATGCGGTCGCTGTCGGCACCGTCGATTGCGCCATCCGTGGTGGCGTGGACTGGCACCAGCACGTCGATGTCAAGGATCGCCAGCACGCGGCGCGTGATGCCGTGTGGCGCGGCAATCCGCAAGCAGCGCCCTTGGCTGGTGTAGCGGCGTGCGGTACGCAGGAACATGCTTATCGCTGCGCAGGAACAGAAATCCACGCCTCTCAGGTCGATCACAAGATCGGTATCGGGGCGAAACGCCGCTTCGAGCGCCGCCTCGATCGCAGGACACGTGGCAATGTCCAATTCACCGCGCAAAGAAATCACCACTGGCTCGGCATCCGCACTCGCACCGAACCGCATTCCCACGCCGCCGGGAGAAAGGGGTGTTGTCATGTTCGCCAGTCCCTGATGTGCTGCCAACTCACATCCGTCGTCCGGGCACCATCCTGACCCACGACTTGATCAAGCCAAACCGACTCAGCGAAGTATAACCCACCTGCGGCCGTACCACCAAGACCGCCTAGCAGCGACAAATTCTTACCGCGGACCATTTTGATAAAGCGATTTTCGATGCGCACCCGTGCAGGCAGATCGCATGAATAACAGTATCCCGGCGGGTAGCCATGCGTATGACCGAGACCAGAGAGACCGGCCACATCACCGGAACCAAAGACAAGGACTACAACATTCTATGGTTCACCCAGGCGTGTCTTGACAACACGTTGCGGCTGGAAACCTATGTCCACGACGCCGAGGAAGGCGGCGACAGTGAGCTTGCCGACTTTTTCCGCAGGGCGCAGGCGGAAAGCCGCAAGGGAGCCGAGCAGGGTAAGCAACTGCTGCGCAAACGGCTGAGCAGCTAAACGAACCGGACAGCCGAAGCAGCCCCTCCGGGTGCCCGTACCGCGGGTCTGCTCGGTGCGGGCCTCGCCCATGTCTCCGCTTTGACCGCGGCCGCCGTCGGGCTCAGGCGCTCGGAAAATGCCGGGTGCTGCCGCGGCCGCGATGCCGCCTGCATCTGCTCACCCAGCTCGGTCAACCGCTTACGGCCCAACGCCTTCCGCACCTGGGGGAACCACTCGTTCTCCTCCGCCTCGACGTGATGCTCCACGTTTTCGATCAGGACCGTGACCTTGGCGTCGAACGTCTCCTCGCCCGGATCCAGGGTCTTCAGCTCAGAGCACAGCCACGCCACCACATGATGCTCCTCCACCGACTCCAGCACGTGCTCAGCGGTGTCGGGGACCTCAGCCCGTACCGAGGGATAAAAAATGGTCTCCTCAATGAACGCATGCGCGGTCAGCTCATGCAGAATCTGGTCCACCAGCACGCGCTTATCGGCATCCATGGCAGTCTTGTGAGTCTTCTCGAACTCACGGAACAAGCGCTTGACCTTCTGTGATCTTCCTTCGGCAGGACGATTCGGTCCATCGGGCACTCCCCCTCCCAGCCACGCATGCCGTAGTCCGGCACCTACCCGAAGTGCCCATATATGCCCAGCTAAAACCCCGCGTCACACGGCGCTCATCTGCGCCTTCCCCGCCACGTTTGCGTCACGAACCGGGTGTGGCGGCCGATGCTTGCTTGTGCGGTCAACCATGTAGTTTGCGATGGGCGTACACCGGGTAGGCGGCATGGATGACGGTCCGGAAGCTGGCCGCTGACGTTGCCGCGGTGCGTGCCGCAGTCGGTAGCACAGCTATGCCACCGCAGGCCGATCCGCTGCTGGCCGCGGTTCAACAAGCGCGGGCGCGGCGGCTGGCCGCTGATGACGAGATCCGGCTGCTGCTGGCCTACGGGCGCCGGTTCGTTTACCCCCACCCGTACACCCTGGGTGAACTGGCGTCGGCAGCCGGCATGTCGGTCTCCGGGATCCGGACAGCCTTCAACGACGATGACGTACGTAGGGTTTCCGAGGCGACCGGGTTGGAGCCGGTGTCTTCGGGTCAGGAGGGCGGCTGAATTGCCCATAGCGAAGATCCGCACATGCCGCGAGGCAGCCCAGCTCATGGTCTCCGTCCGCGGCGAGATCGACATATCGGTGCGCCATGACCTGATCGCCGCTCTGGCGGCCGCGATCCATCAGGCAGCCGGGCAGGTGGTGGTGGTCGACCTGTCCCAGACATCCTTCATGGACGCCACCGGCATCCACGCCCTGTTAGGGGCGAAGAGTGCGGCGGCAGCGGCCGGGGCAGGCTTGCGGGTAACCGGTGTATCCGGCGTAGTGGCCTTGGTACTGGAGACGACGGGCCTGATGCGGACGCTCACCGGACAAGACACTCGGACACCCCGCCCCACTATGGGCTGAAAGGGCCGGCATGCGCAAATGGCTGTGGACACACAGTTTGGCGTTGATCCTGCTGGCCGCGTTCCTCGTTTTCGTGACCGCGCAAGCGATCGCGGGCTGGCAGGTACGCAACGAAGAACTGGCCCAAGCCGGTGCCGCCGACCATGCCACCGCTGAGTCGCCACCACGGTCACGGCGACGCGGATGGCGTTCGTTGTGGTACCGCAACAGCTTGTCGCTGGTCTTGTTCGCGTTCTTCGGGCTCAGTTTCACCGGCAACCTTGCCGGTGCAGCGGCCTACAACGAGGAGCAGGCCTTGCAATCGGGCGCGCCACCGCTCAGCATGTGGCAGTACGCGCGCAGCGCCCAGTTCTGGTTCGAGTCCAAGCAGAACTGGCAAAGCGAGTTCATCGCCGTCGCCGCGCTGGTACTGCTGTCGATCGTATTGCGCCAGCATGGTTCCCCACAGTCCAAACCGGTCACCGCACCTGATCCTAAAACGCGAGCCGAATAGCGGCGGTACCCACACCGCGCTGCCCAGTCGGCGCTGCATCCGTTCCGCAGGCTCGTCCCGGGCACGTTCGGCCAGCCACAAGCCGCCCTTGCACTCGAGCGACCGCCATAGAGCAGACAGCGCGTCACACACAGCGCCGCCGTACCTGCCATGGCCGTATCTCCTTACCTGGCAACAGGTTTGCGAGTTTGCGGGGTGCTGTTGCGTTGGTTGTGGGCAAGATCGAGGCAGGCTTGAGCGGTGAAGCCGTCAAACCGGCCTCGCCTGTCGCTGCCGCCGACGTCTGCCTTCACCGGGTTCCGGTTTCCGGCTGAGGTGCCGGCATTTGTCCCGCGGTTTAGGACAAAGACGGTCGATACGTGGTCGACATGTTGCGGCAGAGTCGACTCGAGACATAGGCTCCGGTCCATGGGAGCGCTCCCGGGCGTCCGTTCCATCGGGAGGCTTCCATGGCACGGTCGCCCCCGCGCCCATGTGAAAACCGCTCCCGGAAGGTTGCTCCACATGGCACAGACGAAAACACCCGGCCGCCGCTGGCGGTGGCCGGTGACCCTGGCCGCCACAGCAGCGGTCATGATCGCGGTGGGCGGAGTGGCCCTCTCCGCGCCCGCCACCAAACTCGAAGCGGCACCCGGCGTGCAAGCGGTTCCCGCCAAGGACTGGCTGCACACGGTCGGCAACCGGATCGTTGACGAAGCCGGCAACCAGGTCTGGCTCACCGGCGCCAACTGGTTCGGCTACAACGCTTCCGAACGCGTCTTCCACGGCCTGTGGTCGGCCAACATCACCCAGCTGACCAAGGCCATGGCCGACCGCGGCATCAACCTGGTGCGCGTGCCCATCTCCACCCAGCTGCTGCTGGAGTGGCGGGCAGGCCAGGCGACCGCGCCCAACGTCAACACCTTCGCCAACCCGGAACTGACGGGCATGAACAGCCTGCAGATCTTCGACTTCTGGCTGCGGCTGTGCGAGCAGTTCGGCCTGAAGGTCATGCTCGACGTGCATAGCGCGCTGGCCGACAACTCGGGCCACATCCACCCGGTGTGGTGGAACACCGGCGTCACCGTCGAGCAGTTCTACCAGGCATGGGAATGGGTGACCACCCGCTACCGCGACAACGACACGATCCTGGCGATGGATATCAAGAACGAGCCGCACGGCACGCCTAACCAGCCGCCGCGGGCCAAGTGGGACAACACCACCGATCAGGACAACTTCAAGAACGCCTGCGAAACGGCGGGCCGGCGCATCCTGGCCATCAACCCCAACGTGCTCATCCTCTGTGAGGGCATCGAGGTCTATCCGCGCGAGGGGCGCAACTGGAGCTCCCCCAACACCAATCCCGATCAGACACCGAACTACTACTACAACTGGTGGGGCGGAAACCTGCGTGGGGCGCGTGACTTCCCGATCAACCTTGGCGCCAACCAGGATCAGCTTGTCTACTCCCCGCATGACTACGGCCCGCTGGTCTTCAACCAGCCGTGGTTCCAGAAGCCCTTCGACAAGGCATCGCTAACCACCGATGTGTGGCGACCCAACTGGCTATTCCTGCACGAGAACAACACTGCCCCGCTGCTCATCGGGGAATGGGGTGGCCGGCTCGGGCAAGACGAGCGGCAGGACAGGTGGATGACCGCGCTTCGCGACCTCATCGTGGAAAACCGTCTCCACCAGACTTTCTGGGTACTGAACCCGAACTCCGGAGACACGGGAGGCCTGCTCCTCGACGACTGGCGCACCTGGGATGAGACCAAGTACAACCTGCTTCGGCCCGCGCTGTGGCAGTTCAACAACAAGTTCGTCAGCCTCGACCACCAGGTGCGTCTCGGCGGCTCCGACAGCACCACCGGCATCAGCCTCGGCGAGCGTTACGCCGGGCCGGGTGAAGACCTCAGCCCGCCCAGCACGCCGGGCAACGTGCGGGTCACCGGCACCACGGTCAACTCGGTTTCCTTGGCGTGGAACGCCTCCACCGACAACGTCGGTGTCACCGGCTACAACGTCTATCGCAACGGTACGGTCGTTGGCACCCCAACGGGCACGACTTTCACCGACAGCGGTCTGACCGCGGCAACCACGTACAGCTACACCGTGCGCGCCCGTGACGCGGCCCAGAACCTTTCCGGCGCTTCCACCGCGGTCAGCGGCACCACCCAGCCGGGCGGCGGGGGTGGTGGCGGCTGCACGGCCACGGCCCGCATCACCGGCTCGTGGCAGGGCGGATGGCAGGCCGAGGTGACGGTGACCAACACCGGCACTTCAGCGATCACGGGATGGACGGTCACGCTGACCATCGCCAGCGGGCGCAGCATCGTCAACCTGTGGAACGGCGTGCTGACAGGAAACACCGTTACCAACGCCGGCCACAACGGCAACCTCGCCGCCTCGGCCAGCACCACCTTCGGTTACGTGGCCAACGGCGACCCCAATGGCGGCGTAACCGTGGCCGGTTGCGCGGCCCGCTAGTCACCACGCAGAACCCGGCCGGTGGTCAGCTGCCCGAGACCGCCGGCCGGTCCATTCCCATTTGATGGCTGCCGGTGCCCTCGGCGTGGTTGTTGACTCAATGCGAGTCCAGCACCTCCACGGTGTCACCCACGCTGACCGTAGGAGTTTCGCGGGAAGGTCCGCCCGGTTCGGCCCGCACCGTCATCTGGAGACCGAAGAGGAGCTTTTTGCCGATGTTCCGCCGTGCGGCGAGCATCCGTAGTGGCTCGCGCCCCCGCTGCCCGGTCTCCTGATCGATCGTCGCGATCAGACAGCGGCCACACTCGTTGGCGCCGTGGAACTCGGCCCCGCCGATCCTGATCCGCCGGCCGACCCACTCGCCCTCGGCCCACGGCGCGGCACCGCTGATCACCAAGTTAGGACGGAACTGGATCATCGGCAGCGGCCCCTCGGTGCTGCCCGACTCCAGCAGCCAGTCGTTGAACGCGTCCAGCGACGAGGTGTTGGCCAGCAGCAGCGGAGTGCCGTCGGCGAAGCTCAGCTCGGCGCCGGAGCCGGCCGCAACCGGCCAGGGAACGAGGTTGCCGGTGGGGTCACCGAGCCAGACCAGCCGGGCGGTGCGCCCCAACAGCCGGTTGAGCCAGTCGTCGGCTTCGGGGCCGGCGGCGCGTACCGGTGAGGGCGGGCGCCCCCGGTACACCCGGACCTGGATCGCCTCGCCGCCGGTCGGTTCGGCCAGATCGAGCGGGGCCAGCCCCGGCGCGTCCAGGGTCAACCCACCCGGCCTGGACACCGCCCGCATCGTCACCAGTTCCCGGTGCTGGCGCTGGGTCAAGCCGAGCCCGTGTTCGTCCACGATCAGCCAGCGCCGGTCGCCGTCCAGGCCCCACGGCTCGACCCGCGCCGTGGGGCGGTCCATCCGGCGGCACCCCTTCACCGGGTACGTGTGAATCGAGGCGACTCGCATCCGGCCAGGATGACACGACGCGGCGTGACGCCGGTACCCGTTTGAAAGTCTGTGCTAGCAGGGGCCAGGGAACGTGATCCACCACCTATGCGTCCTGCTCAGTCCACCAGGACTGCCATGCTTTGGCTGATACGGGAAAGGTGTCGTTGTAGCCGGTGAGCACCATTTGGGAGGCGCCCAGCGGGTGCGCCAGTGATGGCGGGACTTCGCCGGCCACGAGCAAGCCATCGCCCCAGCCGTCCACGGTCAGCCCCACCTGATGCGGCGAGCGGAACCACACCTCACCACTGAGCACTTCCCCGCCTGGGGTGGTGAAAGCGTAACGAGACCCAGGCTGTCCACTCACGACACTTGTAAGGCTGGTGGCGCGTTTGTCATCCGCGTCGGAGCTCAGGTGCAGCGTCTGCCGGTCCACGCCCGGGTGGCGCTCCAGCGCGAAACGCAGCTGCTGCATGAAAGTGGTCCAACCCTCGGTGATGTCGTCGTAGTAGTCGTCCCACTCGGGATTGGAGCCCTTGGGCGCACGGGTGAGCTTGAGGATAGTTCGTCCACCCCGGCTGGTGACCGCGAAGACGTCGCCGCCCATACTCAGCGTGTGCCCGTCCTCCCGGACCTCATCGCTGAAGTAGATGACATCGATCTCTTCGTCGAGGCCGTCTGTGTGCCAGCCGTGCCAGCGCCGGAGCTGCTCTCGGTCACGCAAGGCATGCCAGACCTCGTCCGGACTGGCGTTGATCTCCATCTCGTACTCGAATGTCACGAGTCAGCTCCTGTCTGTGCGGGCGCCGGGTGGCCGCCAATCACGAGCCGGTAGGGCCGGCCGCCCGGGACATCAAATGAAGCGGCCACTTCAGCCACCGCGCTGGCCAGCTCATCGCTGAAGCGATGCAGGTCAGCTGGGGACTCCAGGTGGACGGTTGCCTCGATCGTGAACGTGAGCAGGCGCTTGCCCTGCTCCTCTGCTTTGGACTGCATGCGGGCCACGTGGCGGACGGTTTGCGCCGACGTCTCGATCAAATGCTCGGCCGCAAGCCGGTCCCCGGACATGGACGAGGCCGAGACCACCTGGGGATCCACCACGAACGCACCCGCGACGGCTTGCATGACGCGCTCCTGGAAGCCACGGCGCTGGCGCTCCTCGGCCACCTCGAGGAGACCCGCCTGCTCCAGCAGGCGCAGGTGATAGCCCAGTTTTTGGCGGGGGATGTCCAGCTCCGCGGCGAGCTGCGCCGCCGAGGCGGGCTCCCGCAGCCGCTCAAGCAACTGCCTGCGAAGCGGAGATAGGGCTAGGCGCACCTTCTCCGGCTGCTCAAGCAGGGCCATCTTCACGAAGTCAGCCTGCCATTAGACAGATTTATTTGTCAAATCGGAGCCGTGCTCAAGCACGACTTCAAGCAAGGGCGAAACACGGCCCGAGATGGAGCCGGGAGGCGGTGCAAAGCGTCACCGCGAGGTCGAACAGCGGACACGCTAAGCCCGATGGTGTTCTTCACCCACTGTAGGCATAGTTGCTGCCTTACGGATTCGCGGGTCATTGTGTACGCTCCATGGAAATCTGCTGGGCCGATGTCGTCCCGCCAAACTCATGATCACAGCCACGCTGGCCATGACGTTTGTCAGGAGCCGACACGTGACATTCTCCGCTGCCCCATACGCTCAGGGTCTCTACGACCCCGCTAACGAACACGACGCCTGCGGCGTCGCCTTCGTCGTGGATGCACGCGGCCGACGGTCGCACGCCATCATCGAGGCGGGCTTGACCGCGCTGCGCAATCTGGAACATCGTGGCGCCGCGGGCTGCGAGGTCAACTCCGGTGACGGCGCGGGAATTCTGGTGCAGGTGCCGCACGAATTCCTTCGTGCGGTCACCGACTTCCCCTTGCCGGAGCCCACCGCGTCCGGGGAGCCTACCTATGCCGTGGGCAATGCCTTCCTTCCCTCGGACACCAGCCGACGGGCCCGTGCCATCGGGGTGATCGAGCGGATCATCTCCGAGGAGGGCGTCAAACTCGTGGGTTGGCGCGACCTACCCATCAACGCGCAAGGCGCCGACCTCGGCCCGACCGCGCGCTCCGTGCAACCACACTTCGCCCAGCTGTTCATCTCTGGTGGGTCCGGCCTTGCTCTGGAACGGCTGGCGTTTGTGGTGCGGCGCCGGGTCGAGCGCGAGACCCGCGAGCGTGGGGTCGACGTGTACTTCTCCTCATTGTCCGCCCGCACGATGGTCTACAAGGGGATGCTGACCACCAATCAGCTCCCGACGTTCTTCCCCGACCTGTCCGACCCGCGGCTGGTCAGCGCGATCGCGTTGGTGCACAGCCGGTTCTCCACCAACACGTTCCCGAGCTGGCCGCTGGCGCATCCGTACCGCTACATCGCCCACAACGGAGAGATCAACACCCTCAACGGCAACCGGAACTGGATGCGTGCGCGGGAGGCGCTGCTGGAAAGTGACCTGATTCCGGGTGATCTCAGGCGCCTGTTCCCGATCTGCACACCGGCGGCCAGCGATTCTGCGAGTTTCGACGAAGTCCTCGAACTGCTGCACCTGGGCGGCCGTCCATTGGCACACGCGGTGCTCATGATGATCCCGGAGGCCTGGGAGAACAACTCCGCAATGGACCCGGCGCGGCGCGCCTTCTACGAGTTCCATGCCTCGGTGATGGAGCCTTGGGATGGTCCGGCCTGCATCGCGTTCACCGACGGAACCCGCATCGGTGCCGTCCTCGACCGTAACGGTCTGCGTCCGGCCAGGTGGTGGCGCACCAGCGGCGATATCGTGGTATTCGCCAGCGAGACCGGTGTCCTGGACTTCGACCCGGCCGAGGTCGTCGCGAAAGGACGATTGCAACCTGGCCGGATGTTCCTCGTGGACACCGCCGCCGGGCGCATCGTCGACGACGAGGAGATCAAGTCCGGGCTCGCCGCCGAGCATCCGTACAGCGACTGGTTGCACGCCGGCCTGATGCGGCTGTCCGAGCTGCCCGACCGGGAGCACATCACCTATAGCCACGAGACGGTGCTACGCCGGCAGCTCACGTTCGGCTATACCGAGGAAGAGCTGCGGGTCCTGGTCACCCCGGCGGTCCGCGACGGCGTCGAGCCGATCGGATCGATGGGCACGGACACCCCCATCGCGGTGCTGTCCGAGCGTCCGCGGCTGCTGTTCGACTACTTCAGTCAGTTGTTCGCGCAGGTGACGAACCCGCCGCTGGACGCGATCCGGGAAGAGATTGTCACCTCGGTCGCCCACACGATCGGGCCGGAGCAGAACCTGCTCGCACCATCGGCGGCGTCTTGCCGTCAGATCGTCCTACCGTTTCCTGTGCTGGACAACGACGAGCTCGCCAAGCTGATCCACATCGACGACGATGGCGACATGCCTGGGTTCAAGGCGATCACCGTCTCGGGCCTGTACCGGGTACGAGATGGTGGTGAAGGTCTTAAAGCCCGGCTGATCGAGATCTGCCGACACATCTCCGAGGCCATCGAGGACGGCGTACGGCTGATCGTGCTGTCGGATCGCGACTCGACCGCAGACCTGGCGCCGATCCCGTCGCTGCTGCTCACCGCCTGCGTGCACCATCACCTCATCCGCGAGCAGACCCGCACCATGGTGGGGTTGGTCACGGAGGCCGGTGACGCTCGCGAAGTGCACCATATGGCACTGTTGCTGGGCTACGGCGCCTCTGCCGTCAACCCGTACTTGGCCTTTGAGTCCATTGAGGACATGATCGCCACTGGCGCGATCGCTGGCCTGGATCCATACAAGGCCGTACGGAACTACGTCAAAGCCATGGGCAAGGGTGTGCTGAAGGTGATGTCCAAGATGGGCATCTCCACGGTCGCCTCCTACATCGGCGCGCAGGTCTTCGAAGCGGTCGGCCTGTCCGACGAACTCGTCGAGCGGTACTTCACCGGGACATCGAGCAAGCTCGGTGGGATCGGGCTCGAGGAGATCCACGCGGAGGTCGCTGCCCGTCATTCGCGTGCCTGGCAGGCAAATGCCACTCGCACCGCCCACCGTCGGCTGGAAACGGGCGGGGAGTACCAGTGGCGACGCGAGGGCGAACTGCATCTGTTCAACCCTGAGACGGTGTTCCTGCTGCAGCACTCGACGCGCACCCGGCAGTTCGAGGTGTTCGGAAAGTACACCGCCGCCGTGGACTCCATGTCCCGCAAGGCGGCGACCCTGCGCGGCCTGTTCGAGCTGAAGCTCGGCACCCGCCCACCGGTGCCGATCGATGAGGTCGAATCCATCGAAAGCATTGTCACGCGGTTCTCCACCGGCGCGATGTCCTACGGTTCCATCTCCGCCGAGGCGCACGAGACGCTCGCGATCGCGATGAACTCGATCGGTGCCAGGTCCAACACCGGTGAGGGTGGCGAGGACGTCGATCGGCTCTACGACCCCACTCGGCGCAGCGCCGTCAAACAGGTCGCCAGTGGACGGTTCGGGGTCACCAGTGAGTACCTGGTCAACGCCGACGACCTCCAGATCAAGATGGCGCAAGGCGCCAAGCCTGGTGAGGGCGGCCAGTTGCCCGGGCACAAGGTGTATCCGTGGGTGGCCCGCACGCGGCACTCCACACCGGGCGTCGGCCTGATCTCCCCACCGCCGCACCACGACATCTACTCCATCGAAGACCTGGCCCAGCTGATCCACGATCTGAAGAACGCC
>Ga0075428_100000944_pt1 | contig 30761 bp, 30 predicted proteins | sample RhiMetdeltSRZDD2_FD_75291 | JGI IMG/M metagenome (GOLD analysis project Ga0075428, IMG submission 75291) | Populus rhizosphere microbial communities from Tennessee, USA - Rhizosphere MetaG P. deltoides SRZDD2 | ecosystem: Host-associated > Plants > Roots > Rhizosphere > Soil | place: USA... | reverse complement strand
CGACCTCGCGCTCGCGGTCATCGACGAGCAGCATCGCTTCGGCGTCGACCAGCGGGCGGCGCTCGAAGCCAAAGCGACCGGCGCGTCGCCGCACGTCCTGCTCATGACCGCCACGCCGATCCCGAGAACCCTCGGCCAGATCGTCTACGCGGATCTCGACGTCACGGACCTGCGAACGCCGCCGGAGGGCCGGCGACCGGTCCGGACCGGCGTGAAGCGGCCAAACGAGCTCGAAGCCACGTGGGCGAAGGTCCGCGAAGAGGCCCGAGCCGGTCACCGGACGTTCGTGGTCGTGCCCCGGATCGGCGATCCGGAGTCCGAGGACCCGGCCGATCCCGACTCCGCCGCAATCGCTGCCGAGGCCGAGTTCGAACGCCTCCAGGGCATCCTGCCCGACCTCCGGATCGGCCTCGTCCACGGCCGCTTGCGACCGGCGATCCGCGACACCGAGATGGCGCGCTTTCGCGATGGCAGCCTCGATGTCCTCGTCGGCACGACCGTTGTCGAGGTTGGCGTCGACGTTCCCGAGGCGACGATGATGATCGTGGAGGGCGCCGACCGGTTCGGCCTGGCCCAGCTCCACCAGCTGCGCGGCCGCGTCGGTCGCGGCGAGGCCGAGTCGTTCTGCGTGCTCGTCTCGGACTCCGAGGACGACACCGCGAAGGCCCGCCTCCAGGCGATCCGCGAGCTGCGTGACGGCTTCGCCCTCGCCGAGCGGGACTGGGAGCTGCGCCGAGAGGGTGACGTCCTCGGCCTGTCGCAGAGCGGGCTGCCGCCGCTCCGGGTCGCCTCCATCAACCGCGTCGAGCACCGCGGCCTGGCGGTCGAGGCCCGCACCGCCGCGGAGACCCTACTCGACGAGCGGGGCGGCCTCCGCTCAGGTCACGAAGCGCTGGCGAGCGAGCTCGCACGCGGCTGGCTTGCTCGTGTCGCGGCCGGCGAAGCGGGCGGTGCGGCCTGAGATGGCGGATGCCGGTCGGGTGATCGCCGGGACCGCCCGCGGCCTCCGCCTGCAGGCACCCGGCGGCGCGACGCGGCCGCTCGGCGACCGGGTCAAGCAGACGCTGTTCGCGATCCTCGAGCCGGAGCTTCCGGGCGCGGCCGTCCTCGACCTCTTCGCCGGCAGTGGTGCCGCGGGCATCGAAGCAGCCTCGCGTGGAGCAGCCGCGGTGACGTTCGTCGACCGCGACCCGACGGCCATCGACACGATCCGCGCGAACCTCGAACGAACCCACCTGGCCGGCCCCACGAGCCGTGTCGTGCGCGCGGAGGCGGCGTCATGGCTGGCCAAACCCTCGCCGGCAGGTGCCCCGTTCGACGTCGTCATCCTCGACCCGCCGTACGCCGAGCCCGCGCTCCTCGCACGGACCCTCGAGCGCCTCGGCGAACCGGGCGCCGCCCTCCTGGGCCCGGTCGCCATCGTCGTCGCGAAGCATTTCTGGCGTGACCGGCCGCCGGCGCGGATAGGCCTGCTAGCATCGGTCGACGAGCGCCGCTTTGGTGAAACGGCGCTCACGTTCTACCGACGCAGCGACGAGAGCGAGCGCACGTGAAGGTCGCCGTCTACCCCGGGTCGTTCGACCCGATCACGAACGGTCATCTCGACATCATCGACCGGGCGCTCGAGGTCTTCGACCGCCTGATCGTCGGCGTCCTGGCGAACCCCCGGAAGGCGCCGCTGCTCGCCGTTGACACGCGGATCGAGGTGATCAAGGCGGCGTTGACGGAGGCGGACCTGCCGGAGGATCGGATCGACGTCGAATCGTTCGACGGCCTGACCGTCGACTTCTGCGTCGCCAGTGGCGCGGGCTCGATCGTCCGCGGCCTCCGAGCGATCTCGGACTTCGAGCTCGAGATGCAGCTCGCGCACAACAACCGGCGCCTCGCCCCGGGCATCGACACCGTGTTCTTCATGACCGCGGTCGAGCACGGCTACGTCAGCTCGAGCCTCGTGAAGGAGATCGCCCAGTTCGGCGGCGACATTGGCGAGATGGTGCCGGCCGCAGCAGCGGCGGCGCTTCGGGACGCGCTCCCGGGCTGACCGCGGATAGCGTCGCCCGCCGGGCGAGCAGCCGTCCCCGCGCATGCGATAATCGGGCGACAGGGCCACACCGGCTCGGAGGGACCGACCGCTGGACATCATCTTCCTGCTCGAGCGACTGGAGTCCCTCGTCGCCAACGGCAAGCCGCTGCCGCTGACGCGCAACGCGATCGTCGATCGCGAGGAGATCCTCAAGCAGATCGACCTGCTCCGCGCGGCCATCCCCGAGGAGGTTCGCGCCGCGAAGCGGATCAACTCGGAAGGCGAGCGGATCATGGAGAAGGCGAACGAGGAGGCGGATCGGATCCTCGCGCGTGCCCAGGAGCAGGCCGCGTTCCTCATCGGCGAGCGAGGCCTGACCCAGGCGGCGGAGGCCGAGAGCAACCGGATCGTCGGTCAGGCCGAGAACGATGCCGACGAGGTCCGTCGCGGCGCCGACGAGTACGCCGTCCAGGTCCTGCTCTCGCTCGAAGGCGAAGTCGTGCGGACGCTCCAGGGCATCAAGAAGGGTATCGCGGTCCTCGATGAGCGTCGAGCCGAGCTGCGCGACGAGGATGCCGAGGCGAACGTGCAGGCTGGCGACGAGCCGAACGACGGCGAGTACGACGCGGATGCCGCCACCGAGGACGACGAGACGGCCGACGCGGCGCCTTCCGGCCGCTGGTGAGCCGCCGGTCCGAGGACCGGCCGTTCCTGGAACCGTTCGCCGGCCTCCTTGGTGAGGTCTACGGCTCGACCCGGGAGTTCGACATCGGTCCCGCCGAGCTCTCCGTCGACGACCAGCTCCAGCTGGCCGAACCGATTCGCGGCCACGGTCGGGCGACGCGAACGAATCGCGGCCTGCTCCTCGATGTCGAAGCCGAGACGGCGCTTGCCGAGACCTGCAGCCGGTGCCTCGATCCCGCGCGGACGTCGCTCAGGATCGCGTTCGAGGAGGAGGTCCTGCCGAGCCTCGACCTGGCGACCGGCGCCCCGATCGACGCTGCTGTCGAGCCGGAGGTCGTCCGCCTCGACGACCACCATCGTCTCGATCTCGAACCGCTGTTGCGCGAGGCGATCTCGCTGGCCGAGCCGATCGCGCCACTGTGCCGGCCGGACTGCCCGGGCTTGTGCGTGACCTGTGGTGCGCGGCTTGCCGACGATCCGGCGCACCACCACGACGACGACGACATCGACCCGCGCCTGGCGGTGCTGAAGGCGCTGGCGGTCGACGCCGAGGGCGAGAACGGCTAGACTCCGCCGGCCGCAATCGAACACGAAAGGAGCCCCACGACCCGATGGGCGTGCCCAAACGAAAGGTTTCCCACGCCCGCCAGGGCGACCGCCGGGCGCATCTTGCGCTCAGCCTGCCCGCGCTCGAGGAGTGTCCCCACTGCCACGAGCCGAAGCGGTCGCATCGCGCGTGTCCGAACTGTGGCTTCTACGGCGGCCGGCCCGTCCTCGAGCTGAAGACGCCCAAGGACGAACCGGCGCCGTCCTGAGGACGCTCACCCGATGACCGCCCCGCGAACCGACGACCGGGGCGGCGTCCGCGTCGCCGTCGACGCGATGGGCGGGGACCACGGCCCAGCCGAGATCGTCCCCGGCGCGCTCGATCACGCCCGCGCCAACCCCGATGACGAGGTCCTCCTCGTCGGCCAGCCGGACGCGCTCGCATCGTTCGGGCCGTTCCCGGCCAACGTCCGGATCGTCCCGGCGGCCGAGGTCATCGGGATGGACGAGCATCCGGCGCTCGCATTGCGCGAGAAGAAGAACGCCTCGATCCTCGTCGCCTGCGACCTCGTCAAGCGCGGCGAGGCGGATGCCGTCATCACCGCGGGGCATACCGGAGCGGCGATGGCCGCGGCCATCCTGCGGATCGGGCGCCTGCCCGGCGTCGATCGCCCGGCGCTCGCCGTCCAGATGATTCGGTCAGGCACCCCGTTCGTGCTCCTCGACATCGGCGCGAACCCCGATTCGAGCGCCGAGAACCTCGCCCAGTACGCCCGGATGGGGGCGATCTTCGCGGAGCGTGTGCTCGGCGTCGCGAAGCCGCGCGTCGCGCTTCTCTCGATCGGCGAGGAGAAGGGCAAGGGCGACCTGCGGATCCAGCGCGCGACCGAGCTCCTCGACCTCTCGGGCCTGAACTTCGTCGGCAACGTCGAGGGCCGCCACCTGACCGGCGACTTCGCCGACGTTGTCGTGACGGATGCGGTCGCCGGCAACGTCGTGATCAAGTTCTTCGAGGGCCTGTCGGGCTTCATCTTCGACCTGTTCCGCGCCGAGTTCGGCAGGAACCTTCGCGGCAAGCTGGCATACCTGCTGCTGCGGCCCGGGGTGGACCGGATTCGCGAAGTCTTCGACTACGAACGCGCTGGGGGCTCGCCGCTGCTCGGCGTTCGAGGCGTCGTGGTCATCACCCATGGCCGCGCGAAGCGGCGAATGGTCAGCTTCGGCTGCGCGGTGGCGGCGCGGACAGCCCGGACCAGTGTCCCTGCGCTCATCGCGGAAGCGCTGCGCGAGGACGCGGCGAGGCTCGGTGCGGCCCCCGAGACGGGACCTGTGCAGGCGCGCACAGAGTCCGTTGAGGCCGTTGCGGCCGTTGACGCGGTCGAAGCCGGCGCCGAGGGCCGCTCGTGAGCGGCCCGACGCTCGACATCGGCCGCCCGGTCGTCGAGGAGATGGTCCGCCTCGCGGCGCTGGAGGTGCCCGGGATCCTGCGGGTCGGGCGCGGCGGCGCGGCCGTCGCGGCCTGGTTCGCCGGCCCGCCGGTCAAAGTCCGCGTCCGAGACGGCAAGGTCGACGTCCGGCTCTGGGTCATCGCTCGACCGGCCGTCGCGCTGCAGCCCCTCGCCAGGCAGGTCAGCGGCGCGGTCGGAGCGGCCGTCGAACGGCTCCTTGGCCTGCAGCTCGGATCACTGACTGTCGTCATCGATGGCGTCGGCGGCTGACCGCCACCGCGGTCGGCGCGAGGCCCGACGCGTTGCCCTGACCGCGATCTTCGAGGCCGACTTCGGGCAGCACACCGCCGAGGCTGTCCTGGAGCGCGAGCTCGAGCGCGTCGCGGACCCTTCGACCGCCGAGCTGGCCCGCGAGATCGTCACCGCGGTGGTTCGGAATCGCGACACGCTGGACGCCCGGATCCAGGCCGCGGCGCCGCGCTACCCGATCGTTTCGATGGCTCCGATGGACCGCGCGCTGCTCCGTTCCGGCCTTGGTGAGGTGCTACACTCGCCGACGCCGGCCCGGGTGGCGATTGCCGAGTGGGTCGAACTGGCACGGATCTACAGCGGAGACCCGATGCGCCGCCTCCTGAACGGGGTGCTCGGGCGGATCGCAGCCGAATCGACCGGCGGAGAATCGCCGGGACCCAGCTCCGAGGAGGGAGTCAGTGGCCACGACGTACGACCGGCTGAAGAAGATCGTCGTCGAACAGCTCGGCGTGGACGAGGACGAAGTCAAGCCGGAAGCGTCGTTCGTCGACGATCTGAACGCTGACTCGCTCGACCTTGTCGAGCTGATCATGAGCCTCGAGGAAGAGTTCGGGACCGAGATCTCGGACGAGGATGCCGAGCGGATCCGGACCGTCAACGACGCCGTCGAGTACATCGACGAGCGGTCTTCCTGAGGCGAGCCGAGCGGCGGTAGCCGACCCGAGGACGTGCACCCGGCCGACCCGTTCGCCAAACGACTCGGCCTCGCCGTCCGGAATCGCGACCTCCTCGCCCAGGCGCTCACCCACTCGAGCTACGTCCACGAGCATCCCGGGCTGACGCCGGGTCACAACGAGCGCCTCGAGTACCTCGGCGACGCGGCCGTCAACCTGGCGCTCTCGGAGGCGCTTTATGCACGGCACCCGGACGATGACGAGGGCGTTCTCTCCGCACGCCGTGCGGCAATCGTGAGCACGACCGGCCTCGCCCGGCTCGCCGGCCGCCTCGAGCTCGGGGAGCACCTGCGCCTCGGGGAAGGGGAGTCGCACCGCGGCGGGCGGCTCCGGCCGTCGCTCCTCGCCTCGTCGTTCGAGGCGGTCGTCGGCGCCCTGTACCTCGATCTCGGCTGGCCGAAGACACGCGACTGGATCATCGGGCTCGCCGAGCCGGACATCAGCCTCGAGACCGCGCCACTCTCGCTGAAAAGCCCGAAGAGCCGGCTCCAGGAGCACACCCAGCGAACCACAGGCGGCCGGCCCGCGTACCGCGTCCTCGAGGCAACCGGGCCGGACCACGAAAAGCACTTCCGGGTCGAGGTCGCGGTGGACGGCGTCGTCCTCGGCGCGGGCGCGGGCTTGTCGCGGCGAACCGCGGAGACCGCGGCGGCCTCGGAGGCGCTCGAGGCGCTGCGGCGTCGCGAGACCACGGAGCCGTCGGCGTGACCGCTCCCGCGCGGCTGCTCTCGATCCGGCTCCAGGGCTTCAAATCATTCGCCGAACGGACGCACGTCGAGTTCGGGCCCGGAATCAGCGCGGTCGTCGGCCCGAACGGCTCGGGCAAGAGCAACCTCGCCGACGCCCTTCGCTGGGCGCTCGGAGAGCAGGGCCGGGCGCTCCGGACGCGAAAGGCCGAGGACGTCATCTGGGCCGGCTCGGAACGCCGTGCCGCCGTCGGCATGGCGGACGTCCAGCTCAGCCTCGACAACGGCGACGGGCTGCTGCCGGTCGATTACGGCGTCGTCGAGCTGGGCCGGCGCCTGTACCGCTCGGGCGAGAACGAATACCTCATGAACCGCACGCGGGTCCGGCTTCGAGACCTCGTCGACCTCCTGGACGCCGCCCACCTCGCGGAGAACGCGTTCCTGTTCATCGGCCAGGGCATGGTCGACCAGGCGCTCGCGCTGCGCCCGGAGGAGCGACGGCCGCTGTTTGAAGAGGTTGCCGGCGTTCGCCGCCATGATCGGCGGCGGCGCAAGGCCGAGGAACAGCTCGTCGAGTCCGAGGCGAACCTCGCGCGCGTCGAGGACATCCTCGCCGAGCTGCGGCCGCAGGTTCGGCGGCTCGCGGCGCAGGCCGAGCAGCAGCTGACCCGGGACGAGGCCGGCGCGGCCCTTGCCCGGGCGATCCTGCAGTCCGCCGCTGCGCGCTGGCATGGGCTCGCCGCCCGGACCGCCGATGCCCAGCGCCAGCTCACCGGCGCTCGTGCCCGCGCTGACGCCGCGCTGGCGGAGCTGACAACGGCCGAGGAGGCGGTCTCAGCCGTCTCCATCGACCTTGCCGCTCGCGGCGACCTCGCGCGCACCCGTCGCGCCGAGCACGACGCGGCGCTCAGCGCGCTCACCGATGCGCGGCTCGCCGACGGCCGTGTCCGCGCGGAGCTGACCGCGATCGACCGCGACGCCGATCGAATCGCCGCCGAGACGACCGCCGTCGTCGGCGACCTGGAGCGCGAGCGGCGAGTCCTCGCCGAGCCGGAGCCCGCCCGGGATCTCGACGCGGAAGCCGCGGCGGAGGCAGTGACGAGGGCGCTCGCGGAGGCGCGCGCCGAGGTGGCTGCGCTCCGCTCGACGACGCGGGCCGAGGACGCCGCGCAGGCCGCGGTTCGTCGAGCGGGAGAAGCGCGCGCGGCCGAGCTCGAGACCGCCCGGCGGCGCCTCGCCGATGCAGAGCGCCGGGCCGAGGCGGAGCGCGTGGCCGCCGCGGAGGCGATCGGCCGGCGAACCGAGGCCGAAGCCTCGCAGGCGAGCGCGCACGGGGCGCTGCTCGCGGCGCAAGCGCGCGCAACGGAGCTCGACCAGGCCGAGACGAGCGCCCGCCATGCCGCAGAAGCTGCACGGAGCGCGCGCGTGGCGTCGGATCTGCGGCTGACCGAGGCCGAAGCCGCGGAGCGGATGGCCCGGCAGGGCGTTGCGGGAGCCGCGGCGCGGGCAGCCGACGGTCCCGACCCGGAGCTCCTGAGCGCCGTCGAACGCAGTGGCGGACGTCGGCTCGCGGACGGGTTGGACGTCGAGCCGCGGCTGCGCGCGGCGGTCGAGGCGGCGCTCGGCGACCTGACGGATGGTGTCTCCCTGCCCGCGAGCGCGATCGGCACGCTTGACGGCGGCGTCCGCGGCGCGATCCTCGTGGCGGAACGCGCGGCGTCCGCGGCAGCCACAGCGTCCGAGGGCGGGTCGCCGGCCGTCGCCGAGCTCCTGCGAACGGTGGAAGCCCGCGGTGGGGGGCGTCTCGACACAGCCGTTCGGCGCGATCACGGAGGCGCGGTTCGCTTCGCGCTGCGGCGGACCGTCTGGTTGCCCGATCTCGACGCCTGCCTCTCGGTCCAGGTTGCGCTACCACCCGGCTGGATCGCCGTCACCCTTGCCGGCGATGGCGTCGTCGACGAGGCGACCGTCCGGCTCGGAGCCGATGCGGGTCCGTTGACCCTCGCGGCCGAGCGAACGAGACTCCAGGCGGAGCTCGCGATGGCCGTCAGCGGCCGGGAAGCCGCGGCGCAGAGCGTCGAGACCGCGACTGTGGCGCTCGCGGCGGCTGAGGAAGCGCTGGCTCGGACCACGACCGAGCGGCGGGCGGCAGCGCTTGCGCTCGGCGATGCCGAGGAGGCCGATCGCGCCGCCGCGCGGGCCCTGGACGTCGCGCTTCGGAGCGCGGCCTGGGCGGAGGCGCAGGCGGGCCAGCGCGAGGCCGAGCTGGCGCGAGCCCGCGCGGCCGTTGCGGAGCTCGAGGCCGGCATCGGCGTGGAGGCGGGCGCAGCCCGTCCGTCGGCAACGGTCGCGAAGCCGTCGGCGGCGTCGGAGCAGGGGCTGGCGACCTGGACCAGCCGCCTCGCCGAGCTCGAGGCGCGCGCTCGGACGCTCGAGGCCGCGGCGAGCGCGAGCGAGACCGCCCGGCGCGACGTGCTCAACCGACGAGCCCGCGCCGAAGCCTCCGTCCAGCTCACCGAAGAACGCCACGCCCGGCTCGTCGAGGAAGGCCGGCGCGTCAGCCAGCGCGGCACGGATGGGCGGACGGAGCTCGCACGTCTCAGTGGCCTGATCGCGGTCGCGGAGGCAGCGGAGATCGCGGCGCGGGGCGCCCTCGAGGCGGTTCTCGATGCCGATGCCGAGGACCGCCGACGGCTGTCAGCCCTCGAGGCCGCTGCGACCGCCGCCCGCGGCGCCCTCCGCGAGGGCGACGAGGCGGCCCGTCGGGCCGAGTCGGTCGAGCTCGAGGCGCGACTCGGGCTTGATGCCCTGCGCGATGCCGTGCTCGTCGACATCGCCGCGCTCGGACCGGTGGGACTCGCCGCGCTCGAGGCGGAAGCCGGACATTCGAGCGATGCAACGGTTACCGCAGTGACGAGCCAGACGACGACCGAAGCCTCGACCCGGCCTGACGACGAGGCGGACGAGGACGCCGAATCGTTGGCGTTCGAGCCGGCGTTCGCGGCGGCCGCGGCGGCGTGGGCTGCCGCGGAGGCAACCGAGGAGGCGCCATCGGCCGGACGCCTGGCATCGCTCCGACGGCGATTCCACGAGCTCGGCGCACCGAACCCGTACGCCGCCGAGGAGTATCGCGAGATCCGCGATCGGGTCACCAGCCTCGATACCCAGGACGCGGACCTCCGCAGCGCGATCGCGAGCACGCGGGCGCTGATCGAGGAGCTCGATGAGCTGATCTCGAGCCAGTTCGAGACGACATTCCGAGCCCTGGAGGCGGCCTTCGACCGGCGCTTCCGGCAGCTGTTCGGCGGCGGCTACGCGCGCCTCCAGCTGACGGATCCCGACGACCTCGCCGGCAGCGGCGTCGACATCGTCGCGCGGCCGCCGGGCAAGAAAGCGCAGGCGCTGGCGATGCTCTCGGGCGGGGAGCGGGCGCTGACCGCGGTCGCCCTGCTGTTCGCGATGCTCGAGGTCCGGCCGGTGCCGTTTTGCGTGCTGGACGAGGTCGACGCGGCGCTGGACGAGGCGAACATCGGGCGCTTCACGAGCGCACTTCGTGAGCTCGCGGCAACGACCCAGTTCGTGGTCATCACCCACAACCGCGGCACGATCGAAACCGCGGACGCGCTGTACGGCGTCACCGTTGGCGACGACTCCGTCAGCCGCGTCATCAGCCTGCGGCTCGAGGAGGCGCGCGCGCTCGCGGGCGACGAACCGGCGCCGACGGACGAGCCAACCGCCGTCCCGGCATGAGCGACGAGCCGCGGCCCGACGCCGGTCGCGCTCCTGGACAGAACGCGGACATCGAGACCGGGACCGAGCCGAGCCGGCGGGGCTTCATGGCCAGGCTGCGCGAGGCGCTCGTCGTGCCGGCCATCGAATTCGTCGACTGGGGCGCCGTGGAGGAATCGCTGATCGCCGGCGATGTCGGACCGCTCCTGGCGTCGAGCGTCACGGATACGGCGCGGCGGCGCCTCGAGGCCAGGCAGGCGCGCTCCGGCGTGGAGGCCGTGCGACAGGCCCTCGAAGCGCAGCTCCCGGCGGCGGATGTGGCCTGGGAGCCCGGGCCGGCCTCACCCGGCGGTCCGGCGATCCTCCTTGTCGTCGGTGTCAACGGCACCGGCAAGACGACGACGATCGCGAAGATCGCCGCGCGCGAACGGGCCCGCGGCCGGAGCGTCCTGTTTGCCGCGGCCGACACGTTCCGGGCGGCCGCGATCGACCAGCTCCGGATCTGGGCGGAGCGGACCGGCTCGGAGATCGTGTCGCACGCGCCGGGCGCCGACCCCGGCGCAGTGGTCTATGACGCCCTTGACGCGACCGTCGCGCGCGGCATCGACACGCTCATCGTCGACACCGCCGGCCGGCTGCACACGAAGGTCAATCTCATGGACGAGCTGGCGAAGATCCGCCGGATCATCGACCGCCGCCTGCCTGGCGCCGTCCCGGAAACGTTGTTCGTCCTCGACGCGACGACCGGCCAGAACGGGCTCGCACAGGCGCGCGCGTTCCACGAGGCCGTCGGCCTCACGGGGATCGTCCTCACGAAGCTCGATTCGACGGCCCGAGGCGGCATCGTCTTCGCGATCGCGGATGCCGTCGGCGTGCCGGTCCGGTATGTCGGGGTGGGGGAGCGGACAGAGGACCTCGTTCCCTTCGAGCCCCGGGCGTTCGTCGAAGCGATGTTCAGCTGAGGGCCCGATCGCACGATCGGATACACTGCGGCGGCCTCGGTGGGTCAGAACCCGCCCACCAACCGACGCCCGCCGCGCAGACGCGCCGCGACCGCCGGCTGAACCCAACTGGAGCACCTGAGACCGCGTGTTCGACACCCTGAGCGAACGTCTGCGCAAGACGCTCGCCACCCTGACCGGCCGGGGCCGGGTCAGCGCCGCCGACGTCGATGTCGCGATGCGCGATGTTCGGCTCGCGCTGCTCGAGGCGGACGTCAACTTCAAAGTCGTCCGCGACTTCGTTGCGCGGGTTCGCGAGCGAGCCGAGGGCGCGGAGATCCTCGAGAGCCTGAGCGCAGGCCAGCAGGTCGTGAAGGTCGTTCACGAGGAGCTCGTGACGATGCTCACCGCGGGCGACCGGACGCTGCACCTGAGCGGCAACCCGGCGGTCATCACGCTCGTCGGGCTGCAGGGCTCGGGCAAGACGACGACGGCGGCCAAGCTCGCGCGCGAGATCGTCAAGCGCGGCCGGCGTCCTCTGCTCGTCGCCGCCGATCCGTACCGCCCGGCGGCCGCGGATCAGCTCGAAACGCTCGGGAAGGCCCTGGACATCCCGGTCCACCGCGCGCCGACCGGCACGACCGTCCTTGACATTGCGCGCGGCGGGCTCGAGGCGGCGAAGCGCCAGGCGCGCGACACCGTGATCATCGACACGGCCGGCCGGCTCACGATCGACGACGCCTTGATGGCCGAGGTCCGTGACCTCAGTGCGGCCGTCGGCGCCGTTGAGACCCTGCTTGTCGTCGACGCGATGACCGGCCAGGAGGCGGTCAACGTCGCGACGGCGTTCGCTGCGACCGTGCCGCTGACGGGCCTCATCCTCACGAAGGTCGATGGTGATGCCCGCGGTGGCGCCGCGCTCTCGATCAGTGCCGTCACGGGCGTCGCGGTCAAGTTCCTCGGGACGGGCGAGAAGAGCGACGCGCTCGAGGTCTTCCATCCCGACCGCCTGGCCGGCCGGATCCTCGGGATGGGTGACGTCCAGACGCTCGTGGAGCGCGCCCAGGATGTCGTCGACGCGAAGAGCGCCGCGAAGCTCGAGGAGAAGCTTCGAAAAGCCTCGTTCACGCTCGAAGACATGCTCGAGCAGCTCCAGCAGGTCCAGAAGATGGGCCCGATCGGCCAGCTCGTCGGGATGATCCCGGGCATGGGCAACCTCGCCGGTGAAGCACAGGCCGCCGTCGATCGAGGGGAGCTGCGCCGAACCGAGGCGATCATCCGCTCGATGACCCCGCGTGAGCGACGCGACCCGTCCGTCATCGACGGCTCGCGACGACGCCGGATCGCCGCCGGCTCGGGCACGAGCTTGACGGACATCAGCCGGCTCGTGAAGCAGTTCTCGGAGATGCAACGTCTGATGAAGCAGCTCGGCGGCATGAGCGGCGGACGCCGCGGCAAGCTGCTGAGCGGCCAATTCCCCGGAGCCCGGTGAGGTCCCAGCGATGAACGACGAGCATCCGATCACTCCCGACCCAAACGAAGCCACCCCGGCCGGCCCGGCCGTCCCGGGAGCGGAGATCGTCGACGTCCCGCCGAGCGACGTCGTCACGACCGTCGCCGCGACCGGGCCATCGCGACAGCGCTGGGTGGTGGCCGCGGTCGTGGCCGCAGTTGTCCTCGCGGCATCGGCGCTGCTCGCCGGCCTCCTCGCAGGTCGCGCCATTCCCGAGGTGCTGCGCTATGTGAGCGCGGACGCCCTGATCGTCGTCGAGCTCCGGCCTGAGCTGCCTGGCGACCAACGGGCAAAGGTCGGCGAGCTCCTCTCGCACTTCCCGGGCTTCAAGGATCAATCGACGCTCGATCAGAAGATCGACGAGAGCCTCGATTTGCTTGTCGATCGGCTGTCAGGCGGTGAGACCGACTACACGACCGAGATCAAGCCGTACCTGGCGGGCCCAGCGGTCCTGGCCGTTCTGGCCCCGACGACGGCGACCGATCCCGACCCGCGATTCGTCTTCGTCGCCACCACGGACGGAACGACCGAATGCCGTCTGCCGCACGACATCGCGACGCCTGTCGAGAGCTATCAGGGTCTCGAGATCCTCGTGCCGGACGACGGCATGCCAGCGTCGTGCGCGCTCGACGGGCGGAACGCGATCATCGGCTCGCTCGACGACGTCAAGGCCGCCATCGATACGAAACGCCGCGGCGGCTCGATCGCCGACAACGCCTCCTATCGAGCGGCCCAGGCGGAGCTCGACGGCGATCACCTGTCGGCCGTCTTCGTCAACGCGCGCGCGCTCATCGAGCAGGCGACGGCCATGAGTCCGGAGGCCTCAGCCGTTGCCACGACCGCCGCGATCGACGAGCTGCCGGCGTGGTTCGCGGCACAGGTCCGGGCCGAGGCTGACGCGCTCACGCTCACCGGCGTCGCGCGGCTGCCGGACACGTTCCCGGCGCCCCCGGGTCCGGACCACGTCAGCGGCCTTGCCGAACGCATCCCGGGCACGGCGATTGCGGCATTCGAGGCGCACGATCTCGGCGCGACGATCAAGGCCGGACTCGACCAGCTTGCCGAGAACCCCGACACAGCCGAGGTTGCGCAGCAGCTCGAGTCGGCCCTGGCAACGATCGGCGGGATCGACGGTCTCACCGGCTGGATGGGCGACCTCGCGGTCGTCGCGACCGTGGACGGCGAGACCATCGGCGGCGGGTTGCTGCTCGAGGCGAACGACGAAACGGCCGCCGCAGCCACGCTGGCCTCGATCCGCAACCTCATCGTCCTCGCCGGCACGGGCAGCCAGATCCACCTCGACGAGGTCGACCACGACGGGACGACGATCTATTCCCTCGATCTCGGCGACGGCGCATCCCTCTTCGGCATGCCGACCGACGCGCCGATCGACGCAGCCGGGACGCCGCTCGTGGTCGCGTTCGCGCAGCGTGACGACCTCGTGATCGTCGGGATCAGCCAGGCCTTCGTCGAAGCGGTTCTCGACACGGAGGACGGCGGCTCGCTGGCCGACAACACGCGCTACCAGCACGCCATCGAGCGGGCCGGCAAGACCAATGGCGGCCAGGGCTACGTCGACCTTGCCGCCATCCTCGAGTACGCCCGCGCAGAGATGACCAGCGACGCCGCCGCGAACTGGGATGCGAACATCAAGCCCTGGATCAGCCCCTTCGAGGGCATTGCCTTCAGCGCCATCCGCGACGGCGACCACACGCGTGGCCACGTCGTGATCACCGTCCGTTGAGCCCCAATCAAAGGAGGAGCACCAGCCCATGGCCGTACGAATTCGATTGACCCGCGTCGGCGCGAAGAAGCAGCCGAGCTATCGCGTGGTCGTCGCCGATGCGCGCGCCGCGCGCGACAGCCGCTCGATCGAGACGATCGGGCACTACAACCCCCGGACCGACCCCGTCGAGCTCCAGATCGACGGCGAGAAGGCAAAGGCCTGGCTCGCGAAGGGCGCTCAGCCCTCCGACACCGTTGCCCGGCTGCTCCGCGTCGCGGGCGTCCTGCCCGCAGCGAAGTAGGCCCGCGATGGCCGCACGAGATCTGGTCGAATACGTTGCCAAGTCGCTCGTCGACGATCCTGCCGCCGTGCGCGTCGAGGAGGTCGAGGATCGCGACGGCATGGTCATCGAGCTGCATGTCGCGGAGGACGACATGGGCAAGGTGATCGGCCGGAACGGCAGCGTTGCCAAGGCCCTTCGAACGCTCATCAAGGTCACGGCCGCCCGCTCCGGCGAGTCGGTCACGCTCGAGATCCTCTGAGCGAACGCCGGCGGCTCGTCGTCGCGCTCGTCCGTGGCCTCCACGGGCTCGACGGGCTCGTTCGGGTCGAGGTCCTGACCGACCAGCCCGAGGACCGCTTCGAGGCAGGCGCCGAGCTCTTCGTCGAGGGCACGAAACGGGCGCTCGTCCTGCGCGAGGCGAAGCCCGTCGATGACGGTCCTGGCTGGTGGCTCGCGTTCGAGCGCCATCCCGACCGGAGCTCGGTAGAGCCGCTTCGCGGCCGCTACCTCGAGGCCGAGATCGAGCTCGACGCGTTGCGCGAGAGCGGCGCGGCGCTCTGGGACGAGGTCGTCGGATTGACCGTCCGTGACCTCGATGGACACGAGCTCGGCCAGGTCGCAGAGGTCTACCGCGCCGGGGAGAGCGAGGTCTATGCCGTCCGTGGCGGTCCGCTGGGTGACTTCGACGTGCCGGCGCGACGAGACTTTGTCCGCGAGTTCGACCCACCGAACGGGCGGCTCGTCGTCGACGCGGCGCGGCTGGACCTCAGGCCGGCCCCGGCTCCGCGGACGCCTCGGGAGCGACGGCGGCCACGCTGGTCGCGCCACGGTGCCGGCGCTCGGCCATCGACCGAGCCGGGCGGGGACGGCTGACCCCGTGGCCCTCGAGATCGACGTCCTCACGCTCTTTCCCGACATGCTCGATGGCCCGCTGTCGGGCTCGATCCCGGGTCGGATCCGCGAGCAGGGGCTTGCCGAGATCCGCGTCCACGATCTGCGGCGCTGGGGCCTCGGCAAGCACCGCTCGGTCGATGACACGCCATACGGCGGGGGAGCGGGCATGGTCATGCGCCCGGAGCCCGTCGCTGCCGCGCTCGACGAGCTCCGACGTCCGGGATCCACGACGGTCCTGTTCGACCCGGCCGGCGAGCGCTTCAGCCAGGCCTGGGCTCACGATCTGGCCGCCCGCTCGCACCTCATCCTGGTCTGCCCGCGGTATGAGGGCGTCGACGACCGGATCCGAGCCCTCGTCGACGTCGAGCTCTCGATCGGCGACTACGTCCTGACCGGCGGCGAGCTGCCCGCGCTCGTCGTCATCGACACCGTCATCCGGCTCCTGCCGGGCGCCATCGATGCCGCCTCGACCGCGGAGGAGTCCTTCGCAGACGGCCTCCTCGAGTACCCGCAGTACACGCGGCCGGCGACGTTCCGGGGGAGCAAGGTCCCGGCGACCCTCACCGGCGGCGACCACGGGGCGGTTCGGCGCTGGCGTCTCCGGGAAGCCCTGCGACGGACGCTCGAGCGGCGACCGGACCTGCTCGCCGGGCGGCCGCTGACCGGGGAGGAGTCGGCGCTTCTGGAGGAGCTGCGATCGGAGACCGAGCCGGGCTCCTGAGTGCCCGTGCTATACTCCGCCGCCGCGCCCCGGCGCTTCCTGAATCCACCATCCGCAGCTTCACGCTGTGCACGTTGTCCAGGGAACCAAACACTGTGAACGTCCTCGACGAGATTGCCGCCGACCAGCTGCGGACCGACCTGCCCGAGCTCAGCACGGGCGACACCGTCCGCATCTCCGCCCGCGTGGTCGAGGGTGGCAAGGAGCGTGTCCAGGTCTTCGAAGGCACGGTCCTCCGCATCAACGGCGGAGGCATCGCCCGGACCGTGACCGTCCGCAAGATCGCGAGCGGCGTCGGCGTCGAGCGCAGCTTCAAGGTCAACAGCCCGCGCATCGAGAAGATGGAGGTCGTGCGGCACGGCGAAGCCCGTCGCGCGCGGCTCTACTTCCTGCGCAAGCGCGTCGGCAAGGCTGCGACCCTTCGCGAGCGCCGCCAGAACGGCTAGGCCGCTCCGAACCCCCTGATCCGGCGGTCGACGCCGGGCCTGGGCTACGCTGGCGGCGATGGCGCCGCGGTCCCCGCACCTGCGCTTCGAGCGCTCCTTCTGGCACGACGGTCTGACGCGCGTGGCCGGCGTCGACGAGGTTGGCGTCGCCCCGACCTGTGGCGCCGTCGTCGCCGCGGCGGTCATCATCCGGCCCAATTCCCGGCGGATCCCCGGCGTCCGCGATTCCAAGCTGCTCTCGCCGCTGCAACGCGAGCGGCTGGCGCCCCGCATCCGGGCGCGCGCGGTCGCGATCGGCGTGGGCGCCGCGTCCGTGCGCGAGATCGACCAGCTGAACATCTACCACGCGACCCATCTCGCGATGCGGCGGGCGATCGCCCGGCTCGGCGGCCACGAGCATGTCCTCGTCGACGGCAACCGGATTGTCGGCTTCGAGAACCACGTCGGGCCGTACACGGCGATCGTCGACGGTGACGCGAAGTCGTACTCGATCGCCTGCGCCTCCGTCATCGCGAAGGTCGTCCGCGACCGGATGATGTCGCTCCTCTCGGCGCGCTACCCGGGCTACGGCTGGGAGCACAACCAGGGCTACGCCACGGCCGAGCATCGGGCCGCGATCCGGGCCCTCGGGCTGACGCCGTTCCACCGGCGGTCGTTCCTCGCACTCCAGCGGACCCTCGCCGGTGACCAGCTGCCGCTCGACCTGTTCGAGGAAGGCGCCGTCAGCCTCGCCGACGCCTACGACCTGAGCGAGGATCTAGCCCTGATCGGAGCCACGGCTGGAGCAGGTGAGCCGGAGGTGAGCGTCCCGGTCTAGGGTCGGCCGCGTGGAGCGGCGGACCTCGGCGCAGCGCATCGGTGACGCGGCCGAGACGCTCGTCGCCGATCGATTGGCCGCCCAGGGCTGGACGATCCTCGGCCGCAACGTCCGCGTCGGTCGTGCCGAGCTCGATCTCGTCGCCGTCGACCCGGGCCCGCCGTGCGAGCTCGTCGTCGTTGAAGTGCGCTACCGCGCAGGCCGCGAGTTCGGACTCGCCGAAGAGACAATCACGCACCGAAAGCGCGTCGTCCTTCGTGAAGCGCTGTCTCGCCTTCGTGACGTGGGAGTCCTGCCGAGCGGACCGACGGTCCCGTGGTTGCCCGCGCGCTTCGATCTGGTGGTCGTCGAGCCGGGAAGTCCTCCGCGCCTCCGCCACCACCGCCATGCGTTCTGACGGGGCTAGGGCCTGGCGATGATCACGCCATGAACATATCGACCACTTCGAGGCGCCCAAGCGCCGCGCCAGGACCTCGACACCGGGAAACCGCGCACGACTCCGTTCAGAGGCGGATCCAGTCGTGCCCCGGGGGGCCTCGTCGACCGGCTTGTCGCCGCCCTTAGCGAGAGGATGTGCATCAGGCGATCACGCGGCCGCCCAAGGGCCGCGATCGCCACCTGGACCAGCCGGGCGCGCCGGAAATGGGCCGCGGGCGGGCCGTGCTACACTCCGCCGGCCGCGCGACAGGTGCGGCCAAATCAACGCCCGACCGTTCGCGAAAGCGGGCGACGGAGCACACACGCGGGCCGTTCCGACCGGATCGGTGCCGGCGACCAGCGAACTCGTCGCGACGTCGACGGCTCCCGGCGATGAAGCTCGCGGAGGTTGAACCGAACCAGGAGGTCACGCACCGTGCCGTCCGTCTCCATGCGCCAGCTGCTCGAAGCCGGAGTCCACTTCGGCCACCAGACCCGGCGCTGGAATCCCAAGATGCGCCCCTTCATCTTCGCGGAGCGCAACGGGATCCACATCATCGACCTTGCCCAGACCGCCCAGCGGCTCGACACCGCGCTCGACTTCGTGCGTGAGACCGTCGCCCGCGGCGAGCTCGTGCTGTTCATCGGGACGAAGAAGCAGGCCCAGGAGCCCGTCGCCACGGAGGCGACGCGCGCCGGGATGCCGTACGTCAACAAGCGCTGGCTCGGCGGCATGCTCACGAACTTCGTCACGATCAAGAAGCGGATCGGTCTCATGGAGCAGCTCGAGGCGCGCCAGGCGGCGGGCGATCTCGACCGGCTTCCGAAAAAGGAGGCCGCCGGTCTGCTGGATGAGCTGACCCGGCTCCAGGCAATGCTCGGTGGCATCCGCAAGATGAAGCGCGCGCCGGGCGCCGTGTTCATCGTGGATCCGCACCGCGAGCGGATCGCCGTGACCGAGGCGAACAAGCTCGAGATCCCGGTCGTGGGGACGGGCGACACGAACGTCGACCCGGACGAGCTCGACTTCATCATTCCCGCGAACGACGACGCGATCCGTTCGATCCGGCTGCTCTGCACGGTCGTCGCGGATGCGGCCATCGAAGGCGCCCGCGAACGGGCGGTTCGTGCGGTCGAACCGGAGCCCGAGCCGATGGCGGTCGAGCCCGACTACGACGACGTCCAGGCGAGCGACGAGCTCGTGGCCGCGCTTGCCGGCGGCGGTGCCCTCAGCTTCGCCCCGGACGACGACGAGGACCTTCTGCCGGGCGTCCGGCCTCCGGTCGAGGACGGCGCGACGCCTGACGAGATCGCGGCCGAGCTCGCGCGCGAGGCCGCCGAACGAGAAGCGGACGCATGACCGTGGCAGAGATCAGCGCGGCGGCCGTCAAGGAGCTCCGCGAGCTCACCGGCGCCGGTTTCATGGACTGCAAGCGCGCCCTCGAGGAAGCCCGGGGCGATGTTCCGGCCGCCGTTGCGCTGCTGCGCGAGCGCGGCCTCGCCGCGGCTGCGAAGAAGTCCGGCCGCGACGCTCGCGAGGGCCTCGTCAGCAGCTACATCCACACCGGCGGGCGCGTCGGTGTGCTCATCGAAGTCAATTGCGAGACGGACTTCGTCGCGCGCACGGAGGAGTTCCAGAAGCTCGTCCGGGAGCTCGCGATCCAGGTCGCCGGCCTGTCGCCGCTGTACGTCGACGTGAGTGACATCCCGGCGGCGGCCATCGAGGCCAAGAAGGCCGAGCTTCGCGAGGACTCGTCCGTGAGCAGCAAGCCGGCCGAGATCCAGGAGAAGATCCTCGAGGGCCAGCTGAAGAAGTGGTACCGCGAGGTCTGCCTCCTCGAGCAGCCGTTTCGTGACGAGGAGCGCAGCGTGCGCGAGCTCGTGACCGATCGGATCGCGACGATCGGCGAGAACATCGTCGTCCGGCGCTTCACCCGCTACGCGCTCGGGGAAGACCTGTGAGCGACGGCCCGCCAACCGCGGCGGACCTGCGCTACAAGCGGATCCTGCTCAAGCTCTCGGGCGAGGCGCTCCTGGGTGAGCGCTCATACGGTGTGGATCCGGCCTTCTGCGCGTTCATCGCGGACCAGGTTCGGCGCGTCCACGCGCGCGGCGTCGAGGTCGGCATCGTCGTCGGCGGCGGCAACATCTTCCGCGGGCTCGCGGCGTCGGCGACGGGCATGGACCGCGCGACCGGTGACTACATCGGCATGCTCGCGACCGTCATGAACGGCCTGGCGCTACAGGACTCGGTCGAGCGCGCCGGCGTGCCGACGCGCGTGATGAGCGCGATCGCGATGAACGAGATCTGCGAGCCGTATATCCGCCGCCGCGCCGTGCGCCACATGGAGAAGGGCCGGGTCGTGATCTTCGTCGCCGGCACCGGCAATCCGTACTTCACGACCGACACCGCGGCCGCGCTTCGCGCCGTCGAGATCGGCGCGTCCGTCCTCATGAAGGCGACGAAGGTCGACGGCGTCTACGACGCGGATCCGCTCAAGGAGCCCAACGCCCGGCGATTCCGCGAGCTCGGCTACGCGGACCTGCTCCGGGATCAGCTCAAGGTCATGGACGGCGCGGCGATCTCGCTGTGCATGGAGAACGATCTGCCGATCGTCGTGTTCGATCTCAACAAGCCGGACAACATCGCCCGCGTCGCCGCCGGGGAGCCGGTCGGCACGCTCATCTCGTCGTCCTCGGCAGCGCCGGTGCCGGCATGAGCGCGGAAGTCGTCGCGAGCGCGGACCACAAGATGGCCCGCGCCGTCGAAGTCATGGCCCGCGACTTCCAGGGCATCCGCACGGGCCGCGCGTCGACGGCGCTCGTCGAGCGCGTGCACGTCGACTACTACGGCACCCAGACGGCGCTCAACCAGCTTGCCGGCATCAGCGTGCCGGAGCCGCACCAGATCGTCATCCAGCCGTGGGACCGCAGCGTCCTCTCGGCGATCGAGAAGGCGATCATCAAGAGCGACATCGGCGTCACCCCGAACGTCGACGGCGCCGTCGTGCGGCTGTCGTTTCCGCCGCTCACCGAGGAGCGTCGCAAGGAGCTCGTCCGGGTCGTCCACAGGCGCATGGAAGAGGCTCGGATCGAGATCCGCAACATCCGGCGCGAGGCGGCGGACCAGATCAAGAAGCTCGAGCGCGACGGCGAGCTCGGCACCGACGAGACGCACCGCGTCCTCGAGTCGCTCCAGCGCGCCACCGATCGGCATGTCGCCGAAGTGGACCGCGCCGGCGCCGCCAAGGAAGGCGAGGTCCTCGAAGTCTAGTGACGCGCGCACCCCTGGCCAGGCCAACGGACGCGCCGCCGACCGCACACGAGCCGCCGGCAGAAGCGCCGAACCCGCCGCAGGACGCGGAGCCGCTCGTTCCCGCGGCGGAGATGCCGCGCCACATCGCGATCATCATGGACGGCAATCGGCGTTGGGCCCGTGGCCGCGACCTGCCCGAGCTGGAGGGTCACGCTGCCGGCGTCGAGGCGATCCGCGAGGTCCTGCGCCACGCCGTGCGGCGGGCCCTGCCGGTGCTGACGCTGTATGCCTTCAGCCGCGAGAACTGGGCCCGCTCCGACGCCGAGGTGCGCGGGCTGTTCAGCCTCCTCGAAGCGGCGATCCGCAGCGAGACCGCCGAGCTCCGCGCGAACGGCGTTCGGGTCCGGCTCCTGGGCCGGCTCGATGAGCTGCCGCCGGAGACGCGCCAGTCGATCGAGGCGGCCCTGGCTGAGACGGCGGGCGGGACGCGGCTCCTCCTGAACATCGCGTTCAACTACGCCGGCCGGACCGAGATCGTGGACGCGTTCCGGCGCCTGGCGGCGTCGGGCGTTGCTCCGGAGGCGATCGACGAGGCCGCGATCTCGGCCGCGCTCTACACAGCCGGCGTCCCGGACCCCGATCTCGTCATCCGCACCGGCGGCGAGCAGCGCCTGTCGAACTTCCTCGTCTGGCAGGCGGCCTACGCCGAGCTGTACACGACCGAGATCCTGTGGCCGGACTTCGGGCCTGAGGCGTTCGATGCCGCGCTCGTGGAGTACGCCCGTCGAACTCGACGCTTCGGTCGCTGATCCAGCACTGATGCTTCGGGACCGGGCGGCCAGCGCCGCCCTGCTGATCCCGCCGCTGTTCATCGTCCTGTGGCTCGGTGGGCCGTGGATCGTCGCGCTCGTCGCGCTCATCGTCCTGCTCGCCGCGAGCGAGGCGTTCCGGCTCCTCGCCTCGGCCGGGATGTCGTCCTTCCCGTTGCTCGGCATCGCGATCGCGCTCGTCGTCGCCGTCGGTGACAGCCTCGCCCCGGCGCTTGGCGGGGCCGGGCTCGTCCTCGCCGCGCTGGCGGTCGTGCTCGTCGGCGTCGGTGCGCTGGCCCGGACGAACCCTGCCGAAGGCCTCGCGTCGTGGTCGACGACCGTGTTCGGAGCCTTGTACGTCGGCCTCCTCGGGTTCGTGCCGCGCCTCGGGGCGGCGGCACCGGATGTGCCACGCGATGCGATCCTCGGTGGGTTGGGTGCGGAGCGGGCCTGGATCCTCGCGCTGATCCTGTCTGTCTGGGCGTTCGATACGGGCGCCTATCTCGTCGGCCGGCGCTATGGCCGGCGACCGTTCATGACCCACATCTCGCCCCGCAAGACCCTCGAGGGCGTCGCCGGCGGCCTTGCCGCGGTCACGATCGTCGCGACGCTCCTCCTTACGGCGCTCGGCCAGCCGTTCGCCGGCGGCCTCCTGCTCGGCCCGCTGATCGCCGTCGCGGCGCAGGCCGGCGACCTCGCGGAGTCGATGCTCAAGCGAGCCGCCGGCGCCAAGGACTCGGGGCGGCTGATCCCGGGCCACGGCGGAATGCTCGATCGGATCGACTCGTTCCTGTTCGCGGCGCCGGTGATGACGCTCTTCGTCCTGGCATTGCCCCACTGAGATGACCGCATCCGTGCGTGTCGCGATCCTCGGCTCCACCGGCTCGATCGGGCGTCAAACCGTCGACGTGATCGAGAGCATGCCCGACAGGTTTCGCGTCGTCGCCCTCGCGGCGCGGACGCCGAGCGACGTCCTCCAGGAGCAGCTCCGCCGACTCCGACCCGCGGCCGTTTCGATCTCGGAGCCCAGCTCGAGCAAGAAACTCGAGGTCCCGAGCGGGACCGACCGATTCGATGGCCCCGAGGGCCTTCTCGAGCTGAGCCGCCGTCCGGACGTGGACCTCGTCGTCATCGGGACCGGCGGCGTCGTCAGCCTTCGACCGGTGATCGCGGCGCTCGAGACAGGCAAGATCGTCGCCACCGCGAACAAGGAGACGCTTGTCGCCGGCGGCCACCTCGTGATGCCGCTCGCTCGACGGGTCGCGGCGCCGCGGGACGGGGCTGACTCCAACGCCCCGCTCGCGACGCCACTCGGTTGGCTTCGCCCGATCGATTCAGAGCACTCGGCGATCTGGCAGTGCCTGGTGGGCGAGTCGCTTCAGTCCGTGGCACGACTGATCCTGACGGCGTCGGGCGGCCCGTTCCGGGATCTGCCGGCCGATGCGCTCGCGAGGGTGACGCCGGAACAGGCGCTGCGCCATCCGACATGGCGGATGGGCGCCAAGATCACGATCGACAGCGCCACCCTGGCGAACAAGGGCCTGGAGGTCATCGAGGCACACTGGCTCTACGATGTTGACTACGACGCCATCGATGTCGTGATCCACCCACAGTCCATCGTCCACTCCGCCGTCCAGTTCGTCGACGGCTCCCTGAAGGCCCAGCTCGGCACGCCCGATATGCGACTTCCGATCCAGTACGCCCTGACCTACCCCGACCGTCAGCCGTCCCAGGCCGCCCCTGCCGACCTCGTCGCGGCCGCCCAGCTGACGTTCGAAGCGCCCGACGAAGGCCGCTTCCCGGCGCTTCGGATCGCCCGCGAGGCCGGCCGGATCGGCTCCCGTGCCACGGCGGCGCTGATCGCCGCGGACGAGGTCGCGGTCGCACGGTTTCTCGATGGGAGCCTCGATTTCCCTGGGATCCCGCGCCTGCTCGAGGCCGCGATCCGCCGCTTCGGCGAGGGGCCCGACCAGGCGCCCGACATCGCGGCCCTCGAGGCGCTCGACGCCGAGGTCCGGAACGAGTTTGCGACCGGCAACGTCTGATGGACCTCGTGCAAGGCATCATCACGCTGCTGCTCTTCATCTTCATCCTGGGCGTGCTCGTCATCGTCCACGAGCTCGGCCACTTCATCGTCGCGCGGCTGGCCGGCGTGCGCGTCCTCGAGTTCGGCATCGGATTCCCGCCGCGCGCACGCGTCCTGCGCGACCAGGGCGAGACGATCTACACGCTCAACTACCTGCCGATCGGCGGCTTCGTCAAGCTCGAGGGCGAGGATGGCGGGGACGCCGCGGATCCACGCTCCTTCAGCGCCAAGTCGCTGCCGACGCGGCTCATCATCCTCGTCGCCGGCGTCACGATGAACCTCGCGCTGGCGTTCGTGATCTTCGCCGGGATCGCGGTCAGCGGCGACCCGACGATCGGCGTCCGGGCCGGGTTCGTGGAGCCGGACTCGCCCGCGGCGACCGCCGGGCTCGTTGCCGGCGACGTCATCGAGAGCGTCAACGGCCGCTATTTCAGCGCCTTCGGCCCGACCTCCTTGCTGGACGAGCTGCGAGCCAAGGCTGGGCAGACGGTCGTGATCGGCATCCGCCGCCCTGATGGCACCGTCGACCAGCTCACGGCGACGCTGCGGCCCCGGGCCGAGGTCACGAAGGACCGCGGCGCGCTCGGCATCAGCCAGCTCACGGGCCGCACCACCGACGTTCGGCTGTCCCACCCGCTCGATGCCGCGATCCAGCTCGGCGTCGATCGCACGTTCGGCGCGACGCGCCTCATCGTCGATGGGCTCGGGGAGCTCGCGACCGCGATCATCAGCCGGCCCACGGAGCCGCCGCCCGCCTCCGGCCCGGTCGGCATCGCGATCCAGATCGGCGACGTGTTCTGGCAGCTCGGGCCGATCGTGACGCTCTTCCTCGCCGGCGTCCTCTCGGCCAACCTCGCGGTCATCAACATCCTGCCGCTGCCGCCGCTCGACGGCGGTCGGATGCTCGTGCTGGTGCTCAAGTCGCTGTTCGGTGCCCGCCTGAGCATGCGCGTCGAGCGGCTCACGTACGTCGTCGGCTTCGCGTTCCTCTTCGGCTTCCTCATCTGGGTGACCGGCTTCGACGTCCTGCGCTCGCTGGGCCTCGTCGAGTGATCCCGCGCCGCTCGACGGTCAGCGTCGATGTCGGCGGCGTCATGGTCGGCAGCGGCCACCCGATCGTCGTCCAGTCGATGACGAACACGGACACGGCCGACGCCGACGCGACCGCGATCCAGGTCGCGCGACTCGCGCACGCGGGCAGCGAGCTCGTGCGCGTCACCGTGAACACCGATGCCGCGGCGGCCGCCGTGCCGGACATGATCCGCAAGCTCCGCGACCTCGGCGTCGGGGTGCCGGTCATCGGCGACTTCCACTACAACGGCCATCAGCTGCTCGTGGAGTTCCCGGAGACCGCGCGCCTCCTCTCGAAGTACCGGATCAATCCCGGCAACGTCGGCGCAAAACGCCACGACGAGAACTTCGCGACGATCGTCAGGGTCGCCATTGAGAACGACAAGCCCGTCCGGATCGGCGTGAACTGGGGCTCCCTCGACCAGGCACTGCTGACGAGCCTCATGGACGCGAACGCGACCCTTGCCGAGCCTCGCGAGTCCCGCGACGTGATGATCGAGGCGATGATCGAGAGCGCGCTTCGGTCCGCCGAGCTGGCCGAATCGACCGGGCTCGGCCACGACCGGATCATCATCTCGGCGAAGGTTTCGAACGTCCGCGATCTCGTCGACGTCTACCGGATCCTCGCGGCGCGCTGCGACTACCCGCTCCACCTCGGCCTGACGGAGGCCGGGCTCGGGATGAAGGGCATCGTCGCCTCGACCGCGGGCCTGTCGATCCTGCTGGAGGAGGGGATCGGGGACACGATCCGGGTCTCGCTGACACCCGCGCCCGGCGGCGAGCGCGAGGAGGAGGTCCGGGTCGCCCAGCAGGTCCTCCAGTCGATGGGGCTGCGGTCGTTCCTGCCGCAGGTCTCGGCGTGCCCGGGCTGCGGCCGGACGACCTCGACGTTCTTCCAGGAGATGGCCGAGCGGATCCAGGGCCACCTCCGCGATCGCATGCCCGCATGGAAGGAAACGCGCCCTGGTGTAGAGGAGATGACGGTTGCCGTGATGGGCTGCGTCGTGAACGGCCCGGGCGAATCCAAGCACGCGGACATCGGCATCTCGCTGCCGGGGACGTTCGAGGAACCGGTCGCCCCGGTCTTCATCGACGGCAAGCTCGACCGGACGCTCCGCGGCGATGGCCTCGTCGACGAGTTCATCGACATCCTCGAGGGCTACGTCAACCAGCGCTACCCTTCGCGCCCCGAATCGCGCAACGCCGTGGAGGCGCCGACCGTCTAGGGCGCGCGTCCGGCGTCGTTTCGATCGCTCCGGCATCGTGATCCGGCTGCCTGCCGGCGTGCGTGAGCCGTGAGTGGCTGATCGACGGTCCACGGGGCCGGGTGTATACTCCGCGCCAATCGAACGGCCGCCTCGAGGAGACGTGGGTGACCCCCACGTTTTTCTTTCGGCGGGTGTTCTGGTGTCAGTCGGGGGAAGCCGGCCGGCACCCTGGAGAACTGACAACTGACCAACTGACGATCTGACAGACAGGAGGACGGAAACGACATGAGTCGGGACTTCGTCGGCGCCCTCCTCCAGCTCAACGCTGAGAAGCAGGTCCCTCGCGATCACCTCATCCGAACCGTCGAAGAGGCGATCGCCGCCGCCTATCGACGCGTCGCGAACGAAGAGGACATCCACGTCCGGATCGACGCTGAATCGGGCAAGATCCGCGTGTTCCGCGCCCGGACCGCAGTGTCCGAGGTCGAGGACCCGCTGACCCAGTTCACGCTGGACGAGGCCCGGCCGTACAAGACGGATGCCGTCCTCGGCGATCTCGTGGAGACCGAGCAGCTTGACAGTGACGCGTTCGGCCGGATCGGCGCGCAGACCGCGAAGCAGATCGTGCTCCAGCGGATCCGCGAGGTCGAGCGTGACCAGGTCTTCGACAGCTTCGTCAACCGCGAGGGCGAGCTCCTCACCGGCACCGTCAATCGGGTCGAGCCGCGGGCGATCATCCTCGACGTCGGCAAGAACGTCGAGGCGATCCTCGCGACGACCGAACAGTCACCGCTCGAGCACTACCGGATCGGCCAGAACGTCAAGGCGTTCGTGCTCGAGGTACGCCGGACCCCACGTGGACCGCAGATCCTCGTGAGCCGCTCGCACAAGGGCTTCCTGCGCCGACTGTTCGAGCTCGAAGTGCCCGAGATCCACAACGGCACCGTCGAGATCAAGGCGATCGCGCGCGAAGCCGGGAGCCGTTCGAAGGTCGCGGTCGCGTCGCGCCAGGACGGCCTCGACCCCGTTGGCGCCACCGTCGGCCAGCGCGGTGCGCGCGTCCAGGCCGTCGTCGCGGAGCTCGGCGGCGAGAAGATCGACGTCATCCCCTGGAACGACGACCCGAGCCAGTTCGTGGCCAATGCGCTCTCACCGGCGCAGGTCGAGGGTGTCGTCATCGACGAAGAGGCTCGCGTCGCGAACGTGATCGTCCCGGAGCGGATGCTCTCGCTCGCGATCGGCCGCGGCGGACAGAACGCAAGCCTGGCCGCGAAGCTCACGGGCTGGCGGATCAACATCCGCAGCGACATGCCCGCCGAAGCGGCGCGGCCTGTTGTGGCCGCCGAGCCTGTTGAGGCCGAGACGTCGACGAACGGCAGCGTGCCCGATGCGGGCGAGCCGGACGTCGTCCCGGTCATGGCCGAGGTTGCGTCGACCGACGAGGCTCCGGTGAAGGCGGCCAAGACCGCGAAGGCCGCGAAGGCCGCCGCGAAGGCGCCGAAGGCCGCTGCGAAGGCGCCAAAGGCGACCACGAAGCCGAAGGCGACCGCGGCCACCAGCGCGAAGACCGTTAAGGGCGAGACCGCCGAAGCCGTCGAGCAACCGGCTCCGAAGCCGAAGGCCAAGGCCGCAGCGACGAAGGCAGCCGCAACCAAGCCGGCAACCGCGAAAGCCACGAAGGTCGCGGCCCCGAAGGCCGCCACGAAACGAACGAAGAAGGCCGAGGAGGTGGCGTCATAGCCGGCCAGGCGCGCCAGGCGCGGAGCCTGCCGAGCCGGACGTGCGTCATCTGTCGGAAGGCTCGCGCCAAGGCCGAGCTCGTCCGTGTCGTTCGAGCGCCGGACGGCGTTCTGAGCATTGATCCAAGCGGCCGTGCGAACGGTCGCGGCGCCTACGTCTGCCGTGACGCGGACTGCCTGACCCGCGCCGGCGGTCGGAGCGGGCTTGGCCATGCGCTCCGCACAGAGGTCCCGCCCGAGCTCCGCGTGGCGCTCGCGGCGCTTCTTGAACCGAACACGATGCCAACCCCGGAGGTCAACTAGTGGCTCGAAGTCGAAGCGGAACCCGGAACCGACGCGGGCCGCGCAAGCCGCAACGCCGCGACGAGTTCGCCGCTTCAGCCGTCCAGGTCGCGGATCCGAAGGAACGCGGCGCGATCGAGCTGCCCGCGACCGTCACTGTCAAGGATCTCGCCGAGCTCCTTTCGGTCAACCCGGCGGACGTCATCCGTGAGCTGATCAAGAGCGGCATCTTCGCCACGATCAACCAGCTCATCGACCGTGACACCGCGTCACTCGTCGCGAGCGAGCTCGGCTACGAGGTCGCCGAGGTCCAGGCCGCGGTTGCCACGGCCGGAGCCGATGGCAAGGGCGAAACGAACGGCGCCCTCGAGGCCGCGACCAAGGAAGAGCTCTTCACCGAAGACGACACCGCGGACCTCGTCACGCGCGCCCCGATCGTGACGGTCATGGGCCACGTTGACCACGGCAAGACCAGCCTCCTCGACGCGATCCGCTCCACGACCGTTGCCGCAGGTGAGCGCGGCGGCATCACCCAGCACATTGGTGCCAGCGAAGTCGCGAAGGACGGCCGGCGGGTCGTCTTCCTCGACACCCCGGGTCACGAGGCGTTCACGGCCATGCGCGCCCGCGGGGCGAAGGTCACGGACATCGCCGTGGTCGTCGTCGCCGCGGACGACGGGGTGATGCCCCAGACGCTCGAGGCGATCAGCCATGCCCGCGCGGCGAAGGTGCCGATCGTCATCGCGCTCAACAAGATCGACAAGCCGGATGCGAACCCTGACCGCGTGAAGACCGAGCTCTCCGAGGCCGGCGTCATCGTCGAGGAGTACGGCGGCGACACGCCGCTTGTGCCCGTGTCGGCTCGCGCCCGGACCGGGCTCGACGACCTGCTCGAGATGGTCCTCCTCGTCGCCGACCTCCAGGATCTCAAGGCGAACCCGAACCGGCCGGCGATCGGCACGATCGTCGAAGCCCGGATGGATCGCGCCCGGGGCGCCGTCGCGACCGCCCTCGTCCAGACCGGCACGCTACGCGTCGGCGACGTGATCGTCGTCGGTGAGACCTTCGGCAAGGTCAAGGCCCTCGAGAACGAGATCGGCAAGCGCACGCAGAAGGCCGGACCGGCAACCGCTGTGGTCATCCTCGGGCTCTCCGAAGTCCCCGAAGCGGGCGACATCCTGCGTGTCGTCGCGGACGAGCGCGAGGCCCGAGCCCAGGTCGAGGCCCGTCGCGCCCAGGTTGCGTCGCGCGGCAGCGACAGCACGCGCGCGACGCTCGAGGACCTCTACTCGCAGATCCAGGCCGGCCAGGCGAAGGAGCTGCGGATCATCCTCAAGGCGGACGTGTCCGGCTCGCTCGGCGCGATCACCCACGCGCTCACGCAGCTCGCGACGGACGAAGTCAAGATCAACATCCTCCACGAGGGCGCCGGCGAGATCTCGGACAACGACATCCTGCTCGCGTCGGCCTCGAACGCGATCGTGGTCGGCTTCAACACGAAGATCAGCGATACCGCCCGCCGTGCGGCCGAGACCGAGGGCGTGGACGTTCGCCTCTACGACATCATCTACAAGCTGACGGACGACATCGAGAAGGCCCTCGGCGGCCTGCTCGAACCGGAGATTGTCGAGGTCGTCGAGGGCCGGGCCGAGGTGCGCAAGCTGATCAAGGTCGGCAAGACCCAGGTCATCGCCGGCTCGTACGTCACCGACGGCCGGATCGTCCGCGGCGGTGCCCGCGTGTACCGCGGCGGCAAGGTCATCGCGACCGACAAGATCGAGTCGCTGCGGCGCTTCCGTGACGACGTCCGGGAGGTCGCGACCGGCTTCGAATGCGGCATCAGCCTGGCCGGGTTCAACGATCTCGAGGAAGGCGACATCATCGAGTGCTTCACCTCGCAGTCCGTCAGCCGCTCGCTGTCGAACTGACGCGCCCGGGCGGGCGCGAGGCGGATCGATGAGTCAGCGGATGGACCGCGTCGACGAGCTCCTCCGCCAGGAGATCGGCGCGATCATCAGCCGCGATCTCTCTGACCCGAGGCTGGGCTTCGCGACCATCACCGATGTCGAGACGTCGCCGGACCTGCGCCACGCCCGCGTCTGGGTGAGCGTCATCGGCCAGCCTGACGAGCGCAAGGCGACGCTGGCCGTGCTTGGCCGGGCAACCGCGTTCATGCGACGCGAGCTCGGGAAGCGCCTGAGCCTCAAGCGAATCCCGGACCTCCACATGCAGCTCGACGATTCGGCCGAGCGGGGGACACGCGTGCTGCACCTGCTGAACGAGCTCGAGGCCGGCCACGAGGTGGAGCCCGAGGCCGCGGGATCCGCGGAGTCCCTGCCGACACCCGTTCGGCGCCTGCCCCACGAGGGCGATGCGCCGGCGGACCCGCTGGAGATCCCGGGCGCACCTCCCGAAGCGACGCGGCCCCGACGACGACGCGCCCGCCCGGC
>Ga0075428_100000941_pt1 | contig 30803 bp, 24 predicted proteins | sample RhiMetdeltSRZDD2_FD_75291 | JGI IMG/M metagenome (GOLD analysis project Ga0075428, IMG submission 75291) | Populus rhizosphere microbial communities from Tennessee, USA - Rhizosphere MetaG P. deltoides SRZDD2 | ecosystem: Host-associated > Plants > Roots > Rhizosphere > Soil | place: USA... | reverse complement strand
GCGACACGGCTTTCAGTTCGACGACGACGCATGCGCCGACAATCAGGTCTATACGTTGACCCGCTATGGCGACGCCCCGATACTGAACGGCCACCGGGCACTCCCCGTTCAAACTGCAGCCCCGCGAATTCAGTTCTATGCAGAGCGCCTCCTGATAGATTCTTTCAAGAAACCCGGGGCCCAAGGGCATGTGAATCAGCCTTGGTGTTCTTCGTGTTGAGTCGGCTTTCGTGCCTTTGTGGCTAAACCGTCTTTGTGGCCGCCGTGGTCACTCCACCAGTCGGTATTGCAGCGCCTCCGCCACGTGATCCGCGCAGACCGCATCGGATCCGCCGAGATCGGCGATGGTCCTTGCAACCTTCAGGACGCGGTCATATCCGCGGGCGCTGAGGCCGAGGCGATCGATGGCCGAGCGCAGTAGTGCGCGGCCCTTGACGTTCGGCCGGCAGAACTTCGCCACCGCACCACCTCGCAGATCCGAGTTGGTTCGCGCCGAACGTCCGTCGTAGCGCGTCTGCTGGAGCTCCCGCGCCGCGCAGACCCGCCGCCGGACGAGCGCCGTCGATTCGCCCGGCTCCGCGTCGGTAATCGCGTGGACCGGGACGGCCGGGACATCGACGATCAGATCGATCCGATCCCGGAGGGGACCTGACAGGCGGCCGCGATACTTCGCCACCTGCGCCGGGGTACACCGGCATTCGCGGCGCTCGTCGTGCAGAAACCCGCACGGACAGGGGTTCATGGCGGCAATCAGGACGAAGTGGGCGGGAAAGGCCGCGGTCCGCGCTGCACGGGCAATGGTCACCCGGCCGTCTTCCAGTGGCTGGCGCAGCACTTCCAGCACGCGGCGATCGAACTCCGGCATCTCGTCCAGGAAAAGGACGCCGTTGTGCGCCAGCGAGATCTCGCCGGGACGCGGGATCGCCCCGCCGCCGACCAGGGCGACGTTCGAAATCGTGTGGTGAGGCGCGCGAAACGGCCGTGCCGTGAGCAGACCGGCGCCTGCGGGGAGCGTCCCTGCGACCGAATGGATCGCCGTGCACTCGAGCGCCTCGTCGAAGGTCAGGGGCGGCAGAATGCCGCCCAGCCGTCGCGCCAGCATCGTCTTGCCAGCTCCGGGCGGCCCCGAGAGCAGCAGGTTGTGACCGCCGGCAGCCGCCACTTCGAGCGCGCGCCGGGGCAGGAGTTGTCCCCGGACCTCCGCCAGGTCGCCGTCGGTTGATTTCGCGGTCGAGGTCACCTGGGGCGGTGCCGACGCCCGCTCCGCCGCTTCCGGGTGATTCAGTGCGTCGACCGCTTCCGGCAGCGATCGCGCGACGCAGACGTCGAGGCCATTCACCACGCAAGCCTCGGCGGCGTTGTGGGGTGGCAGCAGCAGGCGGCGCAGCCCGAGCCGCCGCGCGGCAACGGCAATCGGCAGCACGCCGCGTATGCCGTTAATCGCGCCGTCGAGCGAGAGCTCGCCCAGGACGACCGTGTCGTCGATCGCCCGGCGCGCCAGCCGGCCTGATGTCGCGAGCAGGCCGAGAGCGATCGGCAGGTCGAACGACGACCCGGCCTTGCGGACATCTGCCGGCGCGAGATTCACAGTGATGCGGTGCGGAGGAAACTCGTAGCCGGAGTTCCTGATGGCCGACCGCACACGATCGCGGCTCTCGCGCACCGTCGCGTCAGGAAGACCCACCATCGTGAAGTGGGGAAGTCCGAACGAGACGTCCACTTCGATCTGGACTGGATACGCGTCCACGCCAAAGACCGCGGCGCTTCGCAGGCTGGCGAGCACGCGTGCGCGGATGCAAGACCAGGCGCCAGCGACCGATAGTTATGATCGTTGGAAATTTCAGCTTCCGGCATCCCGCGGGCGTGCGAGGTACGCCGGAACTGCGCGTTTCGGACACGCTCGGCGTGTTCGGAAATGCGTTATTCTCTTCGCACCCCGAAATTCGCTCCTGAGGACAAGTAATGCTGGATGCCCTGAAGACACTTGCCGGCGGCGGTAAGGTTGCGCAGAAACAAGCCGCAGAGCTTGAAGCGCTGATCGCCGCGGCCCGGGAGGAGCGGACCGCGCTGAGCGCGATGCTCACCCAGGTCACCATGCGGGCCGGCAAGCTCACTGAAACCGGCAAGACGCTCGAAGATGTCGGCAAGAAAGCCGGTACCGCCACCGAGACGCTGGAAACGCTGACCAGCCGTCTGGACGAGATGCAGCGCCAGGCGTCCGTGCTCAGCGATGTCGAAAAGCGCGCGCAGTCGCTCGACGCCGCGATCACCCAGGCGCAGGCAAAGACCGAGAGGCTGATTGCGCCAGACGGCGAGCTCGAAAAGCATCGCCGCGACATCCAGGGCGTGGCGAGCGCGGCGGCGGAAGTCCAGGGCGTGGTCGAGACCGTCAAGCGCGAACGGGCCGCGCTCGAGGAAGTCCAGAAGCAGATTCAAAGAGCGCACGAGGAACTCCGCGACGTGCGCCAGTCGGTAGAGCAGGCGGCGACGCTGCGAACCGAGCTGGAACAGCTGCGCAGCGTCGCCACGCAGCTGACGCAGGACTATTCGAAGGCCCGGGAAATCTCGCGCGAGGCGGATGACGACGCCTTTGCCGCGCTCGAAGCCGTCAAGGACATTGAAAAGCGCCTGGGCCGCCTCGCTCAGCTCCAGGAGCTGGGCCGCACCACCGACGAGAAGCTCACCGCGCTCAACTCGCTTGCCGAACACGTGACCCAGAAGACCCGCGTGCTCGAGGGCCAGAAGCACATCGTCGATCGCGCCGTGGTCGAGATAAACCACGTCAACGAGCTGGTCTGGAAGATGGACGCACAGATCAGCAAGGTGAACGAAGGGTTCAGGGAGATTGCGCGGGGCGAAGAACTCATCGCCAAAGTCGATGCGCTGAATGGCGAGACTCGCGTCCGGATGGAGACCGCGGAGCGGACGCGCACCGAGTTCATGGCGGAAACGGCGCGTCTCGAGAAGGAGGGACGCGAGCTCGTCGAGTTCATGCGGGCGAGCGCCGAGCGCATCGCCCTTGAAAAGAAGGAATCCGAGGTGCTGGAGCAGCGGCTCCGCACGCTGCACGAGGCCGTCCAGGCGGGCGAAACCCGACTCGAGGCGCTGGCCGTCCGCGAACGGCAGCTGGCCCACCTCCCGACGCGTTTTGAGGAATTCGGCATTCAGTTCGAATCGCTGGCGAAGCAGGCCGACGACCTCGCAGGCCGGCAGGCCAACCTCGAGACCCTGCGCGAGCGCCTCGGCCAGGTCGAGGACATGTCTGGCAAGGCGTCGGCGCAGTTCGAGAGCCTGAAGCAGAGCCGCACGGATCTCGAGACGCTTCGCAAGGAAATCCAGGACTTCCACCAGTCGTATGCCGAGGCAGCGCAGCTCCGCGACAAACTCGGCGCCGATCGCATGGCGCTCGAAAGCTTTACCGATCGCCTTGCGTCGTTCCGGGCCCGTGTCCCCGAACTGGAGGCGACGATGGGCGCCATCCTCGAGAAGATGACGCTGGTCGAGGAGGGGAACAGAAGCGCCGCCAGAATCAGCGATGTCGCCACCGAGCTCGATGCCCGCCTGACGCGCATCAGTGCGCGCACCCAGGTTGTGGAGATACTGGAAACCCGGCTGAACAGCCTGCACCTCATCTCGTCGGAAGTGGACGCCAAAGTGGCGCAACAGCTGGCGCGGCGAGTCGAGCTCGATACCTTGAAGTCGGATCTGGACGGCGTCATCACCCAGATGATCGACGCCCAGCAGAAACTGGAGGCAGTCTCCTCGCTGCAGGGCAAGCTGCTGCCAATGGATAACCGCCTGGCGATCCTGCAGGATCGGCTCGAAAAGACAGGCACACGCGTCGCCGAAGTGAAACGCGACGAGGCAACGCTGGCGGAACAGGAAGCCCGCCTGACGGAGCTCACCGAAGCCAGCCGGGCGCTCGCGGCCGACACCGCCGAACGAATGTCCCAGGTGCACGCCCTGACCGAGGCACTGGCGCGCGCGGGCTCGGCCAAGGACGAAATGATCGACGAGCTGGCGCGGGTACAGGCCCGTCAACGCGAGGCGCTGGGCCGGGCCGAGTCTGCCGAAGAGCAGCTCCGGCGCGCCGAGACGATGTACAGCTCGCTCGAGCAGCGGCGCTCACAACTCGTGTTCTCAGAGAAGAAGCTTGCGGCCGTCGAAATCCGGATGGCCGAACTCACGAAGATGGCGGCCGACATCGACACCCGCATGCGTCAGCTGAACGAGCGCGATGCGATCGTGTCCGCGGTGAAGGCGGAAGTGGAGAGCGTCCACCAAATAAGCGCCCGGAGCAGGGAGGACCTGCAGTACATGAGCGCCCACCGGGACGAGGTCGTGGCGCTGCGCCGTCAGGTACAGGATCTCCTCGCCCGGGCGGGCGAGGTCGCGGAGAAGATCTCCGAAGTCGAGGCGCGGCGGCGGGACGTGGACGAGGTGCAGACGAAGGCGTCGCTGGTCGCGAACCTGCTCTCAGACGTGCGCGTCCACCTCGAGACGGTGACCGAACAGAAAGCCGTCATCGATCATCTGAACGAAAAGCTCGCCAACGTCGACTTCGTGATGCAGGAAGCGCAGAACACCCTGCGGATGCTCAACCAGGAGCGGGAGCTGGCGCAGCGGATCGAGCAGAGCATTAAGCAGCTGCGCACCCGCGCGGGCGGCAGCGAGGAAGGCCGGCAGGCGGGCTAGTTAGTTGTAGGGGCGGACCCTTGGTCGGCCCTTGCGGGAATTAATTCGTCGCGGTCGCGGATCGCTGGGTGAAGATCGTCAGCCGCTGTCCCACCTGGATTGAATTGCTACGCAGGCGGTTCCAGGTCTTCAGCGACGCCACTGTCGTCCGATACAGCTTGGCGATCGAGAACAGCGTATCGCCGCGCTTGACGCGATAGATCAGCGACGCTTGAGCCGGCTCAGCCGCTTCGGGAGCCGTGCTGGCCAGGGTCACATCCACCTGCCGCGATTCGGTGTCGGGCGCCGGATTGTCGGTCCGCGCGGCAAGCAGCGCCGGCGCACGCGGAATGATCAACCGCTGGCCGGTCGCGACCTTTGCCCGCGTCGACAGGTAGTTCGCTTCCGCCAGATCCGTTCGATTGACCTTCAGCTTCTTGGCGATCGTCGCGAGCGTCTCGCCCTTCTTCACGGTGTGCCAGTTGAGCGGCGCGAGGTCGTCGGGGTCGCTCTGGGCCAGATGGGCGCGCACGATGTCGCCGGTGCCGGTCGGCACCTTCAACTCGTAATCAGTTGCCCGGACCGGTGTCGTCCAGCGCCGAAGCTCGGGGTTCAGTTCCTGAAGCGTCTGGACAGGCATTTCGAGCCATTCCGCGATGCGGCGGAGGTCGACGGCAGTCGAGAGCGTGACGGTTTCGATCGCTGGCGGTTCGAACGGCAGGACGTTCATGCCGTACTGTCCAGGGTTCCTGGCGATGACGATGGCCGCGAGGATGAGCGGCACGTAGTCGCGCGTCTCTCGCGGCAGGTAGCGGGTCGTCGCCGTCAGTTTCCAGAAATCCGACCGACCCGAACGCTTGACGGCGCGCTGCACGCGGCCGGGGCCGCCATTGTAGGAGGCAAGCGCCAGGTGCCAGTCGCCGTCGAACATGCCATGCAGTGTCTTGAGATACTTCGCGGCGGCGTGCGTCGCCTTTTCCGGCTCAGCGCGCTCGTCGATGTACCAGTCGTGCGTAAGGCCGTTCTCCAGGGCCGTACCGCGCATGAACTGCCAGATGCCCCTGGCCTTGGCGCGCGACAGGGCGGACGGCTTGAATGCGCTCTCGACCAGGGGGATGTACGCCAGGTCAAGCGGGAGTCCTTCCGCGCGGAAAACGTCCTGGATCATTGGCAGGAACTGCATCCCGCGGTTCAGCCCCTCTTCCAGGTACGACTTCAGCCGCCCCGTAAACAGCTGCACGAACGACAACACCTTGGCATTCAGGGGGATGTCGATGTCGTGGACGATCGCCTGCAGGTCCGCGGTGACCGCCTGCGTGGTTTCCGCCGACGGCGCCGGGATATCGAAGGTGGAGATCGCCAGAATCTGGTCGATGCTCGCCGACTCGTAATGCTGCTCGGCGAATCCGTCACCCTGGGCGAGCGCGGTCACCTCGTAGGCGCTGATCCGATCGACGAGCTGGTCAAAATGGTCTCGGACTCGCGGTTCCGTGCGGCCGCCAAACGGCGACTCCAGTAGTACTTCCAGCGCCCGGTTGAAATGTGCCTTGGCGGAGTCAAGGTGGCCGAGATCGAGTTCGCGCTGGCCGGCCTCGAACGAGAGCGTGGACACCGCGATGAGCTCGGTTGCCGGGTCCGGCAGCCGGATGGGCTCCGGGACGGGGGCCGGCTGGGCCTGCTGCACGGCCATCGCCGGGGCAATAGCGCCCGGGAATTTGGCGGTGGTGCGAGTTGAGCACCCCGCAGCGACGATCGCGATGAGAAAGATGAAGCCCCTGAGAGCGCGGCTCGAGCTCAACATCCGCCGTACTCTACCATTCCCGGAAAACGGGGGTCAACAATAAGTCCAGCAGGCTCAGCAGTTATAGCTGATCTATGGGGTTTTCCGTGTGTTTTTCAGCGGGGCCAGCCGGTCTGGAGGAAGACTTTCTGGGCCTCGCCGAGGTCGCGCGCCGAGGGGGTCAGGATGGTTTTCTCGCTGATGAGGACCTTTCGTCCCAGCCGTATCGCGTCCCGGACGTCGTCCTCGCAGACGAAATCCGCCGGCGTCTGAGGTAGTGCGTCGCCGGCAGGGCGAACGCTGCCGGGGTCGGACGGCGGTGCCGAGGGGGTGTGGGGAGGAGGAAGGCCGCGCGACGCCAGAAACTGGTCGATCCGTGCCGCCAGTGCTTCAGCGGGGATGCCCGCTGGCTCCGGGCGGTTAGGCGCTTGGGGAAGGTCGCCCCCGAGCCGGCTGAAGCCGGCCCCGACGACCGAATCGCCGGGCCGGTCGATCGCGGGGGCCGGCTTCAGCCGGCTCGGGGCGCTCACGACTGCAGGCCGAATCTCGTAGGCCACCCGCTTGATGTTCAGCAGGTGCCGGGGCGTGATGTTGTCCGACGTGATGTTCCCGCCCCAGCCTCCGCAGCCGAGGGTCATCGCAGGGTCGAGACCGGTCGTCAGACCAATGGATCCGTGGGTCGTCGGCGTGTTCACGCAGATGCGAAACGCCGGCTTCTTCAGCCCGAACTGCAGGATCACGTCGTCATTCCTGGAATGGATCGACATGGTGTGCCCCATGCCGCCATACCGCAGGATCTGGATACAGCGCTCGCACCCTTCGCGCCAGTCCTTGACCACATACCAGGAGAGAATCGGCGCCAGCTTCTCGATTGAAAGGGGATAGTCGCGTCCGACGCCGGTGAGCAGGGCAATCAGCACGCGTGTGCCATCCGGCACCTTCAGCCCGACCTTTTCGGCGATCGCTGCCGCCGGCTTGCCGACCAGCGCCGGGTTCGGCAGCCGCTGCGGGGTCACCAGGATCCGGGCGAGGGTGTCCATTTCCCCCTGATTCAGGAAGTAAGCGCCCAGCGCCTGGCACTCGCGGCGGAGCTCCTCTGCAACCGGTTCGTCAACAACGACGGAATTGGGCGAGGAACACAGGACCCCGTTGTCGAACGTCTTGCCGACGATGATGTCGCTAGCCGCCTTCCTGAGGTCGGCCGTACGCTCGACATAGGCGGGGGCATTGCCGGGACCGACGCCGTACGCGGGCTTGCCGGCGCTGTAGGCGGCGCGCACCAGTCCCATACCGCCGGTGGCGAGGATCACCGCGACATCGCGGTGCTTCATAAGCTCCTGGGTGCCCTCGAGCGTGACAGTCTTCATCCACCCGATGCTGCCGGCCGGTGCGCCCGCCTGCGCGGCGGCGTCAGCCATGATCTCAACCGTTCGCGTAATGCAGCGCACAGCGGCCGGATGCGGGCTGATGACGATCGCGCAGCGCGCCTTCAGCGAGATCAACACCTTGTATATAGCGGTAGATGTCGGGTTGGTGGAGGGCACCACCGCCGCGACCACGCCGAACGGCTCTGCGATTTCGATGACCTTCTTTTCTTCGATCCGATTGACGACGCCCACGGTTCGCATCGGCCGGATGAAATCGTACACCTGGCACGAACTGAACAGGTTCTTCTGTACCTTGTCGGCGACGACACCGTAGCCGGTTTCTTCGACGGCCAGCCGCGCGAGCGTCTCGGCCTGCGGCGTGACCGCTTTCGCCATCGCGGTCACGATGGCGTCGATCTGTTCCTGGGAGAGCTCGGCGAGCTGAGCCTGGGCCTGTCGGGCGGCGCGGGCGAGGGACCGGGCTTCAGCGATCGACGCCAGATCTTTGTCGGTGGGTGATGCTGCGGCGCTTTCGACCGCCATCGCTAGGACCGGGGAAGAACTTTTTCTACGTCGGCGTGCGGACGCGGAATCACATGCACCGAAATGAGTTCGCCGACCCGGCGTGCGGCCGCGGCCCCGGCGTCCGTTGCGGCTTTGACCGCGCCGACATCGCCCCGTACGAGCACGGTGACGTAGCCGGCGCCGATGTATTCCTTGCCGACGAGCGTGACATTCGCCGCCTTGACCATCGCGTCCGCCGCCTCGACGGATCCGATGAGGCCCTTTGTTTCCACCATGCCGAGTGCGTCTGCGGCCATCGTCTAACGCGAAGTCCGGCCCAACTGTAGCATGGATTGCGGGGTATCATTCCACTACCGATGCTGCATCAACCGCTCTCGCGACTCGCGGTGATCGTCATCGCGTCATGCGCGTGGTCGTGCTCGAGCGGGGACGACAACGCCGCGCCGATCGCGACGCCGTCGGTCACGCTCAGCAGTCAGTCAGCCGCCATCGGCAGCCCGGTTGAAATGCGATACCGGTTCGCCATCGTCCCCGACGCACCCGCAATCAATGAAGACTACTGGGTCTTCGTCCACTTCCTCGACACGGACGGCGAACTGATGTGGACCGACGACCATGAGCCGTCACCACCGGTGCGGCAGTGGAAGCCGGGCGCCACCGTCGACTACACGCGGACAATGTTCATTCCGAAGTTTCCGTACGTCGGGCCGACCCGGGTCGAGGTGGGTCTGTTCTCGCCGTCGAGCGGCGATCGCCTGCCGATGACGGGGCAGACGCGGGGACTGCGATCGTACGAAGTGGCCACCTTCGAGATGCGGCTGCAGAGCGATAACCTCTTCGTGATCTTCCGCGACGGGTGGCACGAGACCGAGGTCGGCGGCGAAGGATCGGGACTCGAGTGGCAGTGGTCGAAGAAGGACGCGACGCTGTCCTTTTCGAATCCAAAGCGGGACGTCGAGCTGTTCCTCCAGCTCGATCAGCCCGTCGAGGGGTTCTCGATGCCGCAACGCGTCGAGGTCAGGTCGGGCTCGGAGGTCGTAGACAGTTTCCCGCTTCCGGCCGGCCGAACCGAGCTGCGCCGCATCAAGCTGTCTTCGGCCCAGCTTGGAACGGCGGACACCGTCGAGCTGAAGATCTCCGTGGATCGGACCTTCGTGCCCGCCACTGTTCCGGCGCTCAAAAGCAACGATCCGCGCGAGCTCGGCGTACGCGTATTCCGCGCCTTCGTACAGCCGACATAGATAAGTAGGGCCGACCTCAAGGTCGGCCCCTACACTACACAGAGCTGCACGCCGACCCGGCTGCCTTACGCCGCCGGCGGTCTAATCGTTTATGCCACACTGGTGCGATGGAATTTCGCTGTAGGCTCGGCACGCCCGGAGGCGAGATTATCGAGGGCGTTTACGTCGCCGACAGCGAATCCCGCCTGCGAACCGAGCTGGAAGAAAAGGGCCTTTTTGTCCTTTCGCTGCAGCGCCGGGGGGCTTTTCCCGGGCTGACCTCGAGCGGCGGACGCCGGCGGCGGATCCCGAGCCGGGAGTTCCTCGTGTTCAACCAGGAACTGGCGACCCTGCTGAAGGCCGGGATGCCGCTCGTGCAGTCGCTCGACATCCTGCGGCAGCGGGTCGCCAATCCTACCTTCAAGGCCGTCCTCGACGGGGTGTACGACAAGGTCAGGGCAGGCACGGCGCTGTCCGACGCATTTGCGGAGCATCACGGCTTGTTTCCGGCCGTCTATTCGGCGTCGCTCATGGCCGGCGAGCGGAGCGGCAGCCTGGACGAAGTCATCCGCCGGTACGTGGCGTATGAGAAGGTGATTGGCGCGGTCAAGCGGCGCACGGTGTCTGCGTTGATCTATCCGGCGATCCTTGTCGTGATGATGCTGGCGCTCATCGGCATCATCGTCCTTCGGGTCGTGCCGGGATTTTCCAGCTTTTATGCGAACTTCGGACGCGAGCTCCCGCTCTCCACCCGGATCATCGTCGGCGTGTCCGATTTCCTGGTCACGAACCTGTGGCTGATCGGGATCGGCCTGGTTGCTATCGTCGTCAGCGCAGTCGGCTGGGTGAAGCAGCCCGGACAGCGCACCCGGGTCGACGCCATGCTGCTCCGGCTCCCGTGGGCGGGTGAGACGGTGCGCAAGTTCGCGACCGCGCAGTTCGCCCGCACGCTCGCGACGTTGCTGGGTGGCGGTCTGCCGCTGGTGAACGGCCTGGAAGTGGCCGGCGCGTCGATGACCAACCGGTATCTCGCACGGGAGATGGAAGAAGTGACCCGGCGAGTGCGTGAGGGTCAGAGCTTCGCCACCGCGATGCTGGGGCGCGGCGTCTTCCCGGACGTGGCCGTCAAGATGGTGGAAGTCGGCGAGTCGACCGGCGCGCTGCAGGAGATGCTGAACAGCCTGGCGGAGTTTTACGACGAAGACATCGACACGGAGGTCGCGCGCTTCATCACGCTGATCGAGCCCGTGATCCTCGTCATCATGGGCGTCGTGATCGCCGCGGTGGTGCTCGCGCTGTACATGCCGTTGTTCGAGCTGAGCTCCGTCGTCAGCTGATGGGGACCTATGGCAACAGTTGACCCGACCCACCTTGTCGTTCAAACCCCCGAGGATTATTCCGCCGAAGTCAACCGCGCGCGGAAGCTGGCGGAGCGCTACCGGCTGGAATTCGTCGACATGGACGACTTCCGGATCGACCAGGAACTGTTCCGGGCAATTCCGGCCGATCTGATGCTGCGCTACGGATTCGTGCCCTACCGCCGCGAGGGCAAGGCGCTGGTCATCGTCGTCTCCGACCCGACCGACATTCCGATGATCGACGAGCTGGGCATCATCCTCGCGACGCCGATCAAGGTGACGGTCGGTGCGCCGTCGGCGATCCAGTCGATTCTGAAAAAGAGCGAGAGCTCGCAACGCGTGCTCGAAGATGCCACCGAGGGGTTCGAGCTCACGGTCGTCAAGGACGACGAGGCGGCGGAAGACAACCTGACGGTGGAGCGGCTGACCAGCGACATCAGCCCGATCATCAAGCTCGTCGACTCCACGATCTACACGGCGATTCAGCGAAGGGCGAGCGACATTCACATCGAGACCGGCGAGGACTCGGTGCACGTGAAGTACCGGATCGACGGCGTGCTGCAGCCGGCGATGCGGCCGATTGCGAAGCAGTTCCACAGCTCGATCGTCTCGCGTGTGAAGGTCATGGCGGAGCTCGACATCGCCGAGAAGCGCGTGCCGCAGGACGGACGCTTCAAGGTCCGGATGCCGGGCAAGACGATCGACTTCCGCGTGTCGGTCATGCCCAGCGCGCACGGCGAAGACGTCGTCATCCGTATTCTCGACAAGGAGTCGATCAGCGAGCAGTTCACCGAGCTCAAGCTCGACATCCTCGGCATGCCGGACGAGGAGCTGAAGCGCTTCCGGAAGTACATCCGTGAGCCCTATGGCATGGTGCTCGTCACCGGCCCGACCGGTTCGGGCAAGACGACGACGCTCTATGCGGCGCTGTCGGAGATCCGCTCCGTCGAGGACAAGATCATCACGATTGAGGACCCGGTCGAATATCAGTTGAGCGGGATCACGCAGATCCCGATCAACGAGAAGAAAGGTCTCACCTTCGCCCGCGGCCTGCGATCGATCCTTCGCCACGACCCCGACAAGATCATGGTCGGCGAGATTCGCGACCCGGAGACCGCGCAGATCGCCATCCAGTCGGCGCTGACCGGCCACCTCGTCTTCACCACGGTTCACGCGAACAATGTCGTCGACGTGCTGGGCCGGTTCCTGAACATGGGCGTCGAGCCCTATCAGTTCGTCTCGGCGCTGAACTGCGTTATGGCGCAGCGTCTTGTCCGTCTGATCTGCTCGCACTGCAGGCGGCCGGTGAAGGTGGAGCGGAAGCTCCTCCTCGAGTCGGCGATGGATCCGTCACTCGCCGACACGCACCAGTTCTACGAAGGCGCCGGCTGCATCGAGTGCGGCGGCACCGGGTTCAAGGGGCGCACCGCGATCTGCGAACTCCTCGACTTGTCCGATCGTATCCGTGAGATGATTCTCGAACGACGCCCCACGTCTGAAGTGAAGAAGGCCGCGCACGAAGAAGGCATGCGCTTCCTCCGCGAGTCCGCGGTCGAGAAAGTGATGCTCGGCCAGTCGACGCTGCGTGAAATCAACAAGGTGACGTTCGTCGAATGAGTGTGCTTGCCTCGTGGCTCGCGAGCTCGCCGCCTGACGCGGCCATCGAAATCGCGCCCGAGCGCGTATCGGCGGCGACGATGGTGAGCCGGGGATCCAGCCTCAACGTCGAGTCGCACGCAACCGAAGCACTGCCCCCCGGGGCGGTGGTCGCCTCGCTTGCCACGCTGAATATCGTCGATCAGCCCACAGTGACGAATGCGGTGCGCACGGTCCTTGGCCGCCTGGAAAGGCGCGTCAGCCGGGTCGCGTTGATCATTCCTGACCTCTCCGTGAAGGTATCGCTGATTCGCTTCGACCAGGTGCCCGAGCGGCGCGACGATCTCGACCAGCTCGTGCGCTGGCAGGTGCGCAAGTCGGCGCCGTTCCCGATTGACGAAGCGTGCGTGAGCTATACGAAAGGGGCGGGCGGTCCGGCGGGCGGCAGCGAGTTCGTCGTCGTGGTCGCGCGCCGGGACGTCGTCGAGGACTACGAGCGCGTCTGCGCCGCCGCCGGCGTCTACGCAGGACTGGTGGACTCGGCAACGTTTTCGGCGCTCAACTTCGTCCTCGCGGCGCCGAACCTGCCCGGGGGCGACTGGCTCGCCGTCCACATGCGGCCCACCTACACTTCGATCGCCATCGTGCGCGGCGAAGACGTGATCTTTTTCCGCAACCGCCCTGAAGGCGACGACGAGTCGCTCACAGACATGGTTCACCAGACCGCGATGTATTACCAGGATCGGCTCGCGGGGCGGGGATTCTCGCGCGTGCTGCTCGCGGGCAGCGGACGCGCGCCTGGCGCGGTCGATATCGCCAGGCGCGATCTGGAAGAGCGGCTCGGGACCAGGGTGGAGCCGATGGGTTCCTCCGACGTGCTCACCCCGCTGGCGGGAATGCTGATGCGGACGCGCCGGGAGGCGGTGGGGGTCTGATGCTGCGCACCAACCTTTCGACCCGCCCCTTCTACAACGTCCGAGCGGTACACGCGGCCCTCGCTGCGGCAGCGGCCGTGGTGCTCTTGTTCACGCTGTTCAATGCCGTGCAGATCGTGCGGCTGGCTCTCAGTCAGCAGACGCTGGGAGCCAGCGCCGCTGACGCGGAGCAGGAGGCGGCGCGACTGCGCAGCGAGGCGGCGACAATCCGCGCCCAGATCAATCCTCAAGAGCTGCAGGTCGTCGCCAACGAGGCCCGTGAGGCGAACCGCATCATCGACCAGCGCGCGTTTTCATGGACCGAGCTCTTCGCGCAGTTCGAGGCGACCTTGCCGCCGGACGTCCGCATTACCGCGGTGCAACCACGCATCGAAGAGAACAACTTCGTCATCGGCGTCGGCGTCGAGGCGCGGAGAGCCGAAGATCTCGACGCCTTCGTCGAAGCGCTCGAAACGGGCGGCTCATTCCATAACGTCCTCGCTGTCAAGGAACAGACTGGGGAGAGTGGGCTGATCGAAGCGATTGTCGAAGCCAATTACGTGCCGCGTCCGCGCGAGGCAGCCGCGCCGGGAGGCGGCCGATGATCGACTCGACGCATGGCGTTCCGCTACTGCGGCGGGCCGTCGCCGAGCACCGGCGGCTGGTCGTGGCGATCGGCGTTGCTCTGGCCGCGAACCTGCTGGTCTATGCGTTTGTGGTCTATCCGCTGGCCGAGCGCGTCGCCAACATCGAGCAGCGCAACCAGGCGGCGGCTCTGGCGCTGGCGCAGGCACGGACCGAACATACGCAGGCAAACGGCACGCTGACCGGGAAGGCTCGCGCGGCGGCGGAGCTGGCCACCTTCTACCGTGACGTGCTGCCGCAGGATCTCGCGGGCGCGCGCCGGCTCACGTACCTGCGGCTGGCGCGCCTTGCCCGCGAGTCCAACCTGGAATACGAACGCTCGCAATACGCGCCGCAAACGGACGACGACAGCACGCTCACGCGGCTGCAAATCCAGATGGTCCTCTCCGGCACGTATGCGGAAATGCGCGATTTCATCTACCAGCTCGAGACCGCGCCCGAGTTCGTGGTGATCGACAACATTCAGCTGGCGGAGGGGAGCGACGGAACGGGCTCGCTGGTCGTGACCCTCGATTTGTCGACCTACTTCCGGGTTGTACCGTCGTGATGCGGAAGTCGAGAAGGAACCTGGTGATCGTCGCCGCCATCGCCGTTGTGATTGTTGGGGTCACGATGGCCCGCGACAACAGCCCCGCGGACGCCACGCCGACGCCAGCGCGCCGCGGCGCCCCGGCGGCGGCAACGGCCACGATGCCGGTTGCCGACGTCAAATTGGAATTGCTGCAGCAGAAACGGCCGGAGCTCGAAGAGGCGGACCGGAATCTCTTCCGGTTTCAACCGCGACCCGCGCCCCCGGCGCCGGCCGCGCCGAAGACCGCGCCGGCTGCGGCTGGCCCTGTCGTGCCCGTGGCCGTCGTACCAACGGGGCCGCCGCCGCCGCCGCCGATCGGCCTGCGGTTCATCGGGCTCGTGGATGCGCCGACGCAGGCCGGCCGTCTGGCCATCCTCAGCGACGGGCGCGGCAACATCTTTTATGGAAAAGATGGCGATATCATCGAAGGACGCTACAAGGTGCTGAAGGTCAGCCCCGACGCGGTGGAACTGTCGTACCTGGACGGCCGCGGCCGACAGACGATTCGCCTCACAGGACAATGATGCTCCAACCGACCTCACTCCTCCTGCGCGCTGCCGCCGTCGCGGCTATCGCCGTGCTCCTTGCGGGCTGCGGCGCCGGCCGTGCCTACGGCCGGGGCGAAAGCGCGGCGCGGGCGGGCGACTGGGACGCCGCGGTCGAACACTACCGTCGCGCCGTCCAGGAAGATCCGGACCGGGTGGATTATCAGATTGCGCTCGAGCGCGCCATGCTGGCCGCATCGGCGCTGCACCTCGACCAGGCGCGTGTGCTCGAAGTGCGCGGCCAGCTCGAAGACGCCCTCCGCGAGTACCGCCGCGCCAGCCAGTACGACCCGAGCAACCGGCAGATCGCCGGCAAGGTGAACGAGATGGAGCGGCGCATCCGCGACCTCGCGGAGGCGCAGCGTCCGGCGCCGACCATCCAGCAACTGCAGCAGGCGGCGCGGCAGAACCCGGAGCCGCTGCTCAACCCCGCGTCGCGCGATCCGATCGACGTCGTCTTCAATAACGCCAGCCTGCGCGACATCCTGAACTCGATGGGGATGTCGGCCGGCATCAACGTCACCTTCGAGCGCGATTACCAGGACCGCAGCTACACGATTCAACTGCGCGGCGTGACGTTCGAACAGGCGCTCAACCAGATCCTGGCGGCAAACCAGCTGTTCTACAAGGTGATCAACGAGCGGACGATCATGGTCATCCCCGACAACGCGCAGAAGCGCGCGTTGTACGAGGAGCAGGTGATCCGCACCTTTTTCGTTTCACACTCGGACGCAACCGAGCTCGCCCAGATCCTGAACGGCATCGTCCGGATCCCGGCGCTCGCCGTGGCGCCCCAGATCGTCGCCAACAAGACCAACAACACGATCACGGTCCGCGCCAGCGCCAACATCGTCGCGATCATCGAGCGCATCGTCGAGCAGAACGACAACCCGAAGGCGGAAGTCATTATCGACGTGCAGATCCTCGAAGTGAACCGATCGCGGGCCAAGCTGTTCGGCATCGATCTCACCTCCTACTCAATGGGTCTGGCGTTCTCGCCCGAGACGGATCCGCGCACGACCACCGGGCTGGCGCCGCAGCCGTTCAACCTCAATTCGATTACTCGCGGCATTTCCACCGCCGACTTCTACCTGTCGGTGCCGTCGGCCGTCGTCAATTTCCTGGAGACGGATTCGCAGACGCGGCTGATTGCCAAACCGCAGCTGAGAGGCGCGGAGGGGCAGGAGATTACGCTCAATCTCGGCGACGAGATTCCTGTACCGTCCACAACCTTCACGCCGGTCGCGCAGGGCGGCGCGAACTTCAACCCGCTGACGTCGTTCAACTACCGGCCGGTCGGCGTCATCGTCCGGGTCACACCGCGTGTGACCTTCGATGGCGACATCATCCTCGACCTGCTCGTGGAGAGCAGCACGCTCGGACAGGACATCAACATCGCCGGCCAGAACCTGCCGTCATTCGGATCGCGCAAGATCGAGACGCGGCTGCGGCTGCGCGACGGCGAGTCCAACCTACTTGCAGGGCTCCTGCGTGAAGAGGAACGCAGATCGCTCCAGGGCATTCCCGGGCTTTTGCGGCTCCCGGTGCTTCGCAACCTGCTCGCATCGAACGACAACGAGATTACTCAGACCGACATCATCATGCTGCTGACGCCGCGCATCGTCAGGACGCAGGAGTTGACGCTGTCGGATGTCAGTCCGATCTTCATCGGCTCGCAGCAGAGCCTCGGTCTTGGCGGACCGCCGCCGCTGATCGCGGCGCCGCCAGATGCGACGCCGGCGGAGCCGGCGCCCGCTGCCGCACCCCCCCCGGCCGCGCCCCCCGGCGGTCCCGGCGGGGTGATCGTCGTGCCGCCCGGCAGCTCACCGATTCCGGGAACGACAACCGTGCCTGCCGCGCCGGCACAGCCGGTCCCGGCGCCTCCCGGGCCCGGAGCTGTAGTGTCGCCGGGTGGACAGGGCGCGCCAGCGGGGGGGGCGCCTCCCGTCGCGCAACCTGCCGCAGCGGCGGCGGCAGCCACCGGAGGGCAGATCATCCTCACGCCGCCAGGGCCGGACTTCCGCGTCGGCGCGGGTCCGTACACCGTGCCGATCTCGATTATGGGCGCGACGCAGATCTCCAGCGTGAGCCTGACGCTGACGTTCAATCCTTCCGCGCTGCGGGTGCGCTCGGTCCAGGAAGGCAGCTTCATGCGCGCCGGCGGGGTTGCCGCCACCTTCACGCAACAGGTCGATGGCGCCGGCGGCCGCGTCGACATCGCGATTGTCCGTTCGGGCGATGCCACCGGTGTCGCGGGGACGGGTCTCCTCGGGGCAGTGCTGTTCGACGCCGTCGGCGGTGGCCCGGCGAACCTTTCGATCACAGGTGCGGCGAGTGGTCCGCGCGGCACTCCCGTTCAGCTGCAGTTCGCCACTCCCGCTGCGGTGACGGTGCGGTGATGATGAAATTCTCACGTGCGGCGCGGGCCTTGACGGCCCGCGGAACGGAACGCGGCTACACCTTCATCGAGCTGATCATCGTGACGACGATCCTGATGATCCTCGCGTCAGCTGTGCTGCCGCTTGCCCAGGTCACGTCGCAGCGGCAGAAAGAAGCCGAGCTGCGTCGATCGCTGCGGGAGATGCGCACGGCCATCGACCGGTTCAAGAATGCCGTCGATACGGGTCAGATTCCGACGACTGAATTGAAGCCGGGCAGCGAAGGGTACCCACCCGATCTCGAGACCCTTGTCGAGGGCGTCAGCGCCGCTGGCGATGCGAGCGGCCGCAAGCTGAAGTTTCTCCGCCGGATACCAGTCGATCCGATGACGAATAGCACTGAATGGAGCTTCCGCTCGTACCAGGACACCCCGACGTCGACGTCGTGGGGCGGGCAGAACGTGTTCGACGTGTATACGAAGAACGGCGGAACCGGCCTGGACGGGACCAAGTACAGCGATTGGTGAAAATAGTGATGCCAGGGTGCGGTGGTCAGGCGTGGCTCGCCGAAGCGGCGAAGCGGCGAAGGCAGCTCCGGCGGTTCGGGGCGAAGGGATTCACCCTCATCGAGCTGATGATCGTGATGGCGCTGATCGTCGTGCTCGCAAGCATTGGCCTGGCGATGCACGCGAACAGCCAGACCCGCGCCCGGGAAGCGGTGTTGAAGGAAGACCTGTTTCGTCTCCGTGACGCGATCGATCAGTACTACGCGGACAAGAACATGTATCCGCAGTCGCTCGAGGCGCTGGTCAGCGACAAGTATCTGCGCGCCATCCCTGTCGATCCGTTCACGCAAAGCGCGGACACATGGCAGACGACGATGTCAGAGAGCGACCCGGCGAATCCGTCGGCCCAGCCCGGGATATACGACGTCAAGAGCGGGTCCGACCGGACAGGGTTGGACGGCTCGGAATACTCTAGCTGGTAGCCGGTAGCTTGTAGCCAGTAGCGGGAAATGGGAATGTTCAGAGGCAGGCACTACAACGTCATCGTGGTGATCGTTATTGCGGCGGTGACCGCCGGATGCGACAAGGCGCAGCTGCTTGCGCCGACGCAGTCGACCATCTCGCTGTCGGCGCCGACGCGCGTGCTTCCGAGCAACGGCACGACGCCGCTCACGGCGGTCGTGTTGGAGCAGGCCGGTACGCCTGTGCATAACGGGACGACGGTGCGGTTTACGACCTCTCTCGGACGCGTCGATCCGGTGGAAGTGCAGACGACGAACGGGATCGCCATCACGACGTTCTTTGCCGGCCCGAACTCCGGCGTCGCCGACATCCGCGCCACCTCTGGCGCGGCCAAGGCCGAGGGCGATGTCAACCTCGTCAAAATTACGATCGGCGCCGCGGCGGTCAACACAGTCACCGTGCGGGCCAATCCCAGCAGCATCGGGCCGAATGGCGGCACCGTCGAGTTAGTCGCCACTGTCGTCGGTGAGAACGGCCAGCCCGTAGAAGGCGTAGTGGTGTCGTTCAATGCCGACCAGGGATCGCTGGGCTCGACGACTGCCGTCACGAATGCGAGCGGTGAGGCGCGGACGACGCTGACCACCAGCCAGCAGACGGTGGTGACCGCCACAGCCGGGACCAAGACCAGTTCCAACCTCACGATCCCCGCACGCGCCGGCCCCGCTGTAACGATTACCTGCGCGACTGTGACGACCGGCGGAACCTGCTCATCCGTACCGGGAACCGGATCGAATAACACGGCAACGGTCGTCTTTACCGTCACCAAAGCAACCGGAAGTGCCGCTCTCCGTACAGCGACACTCGACTTCGGCGACGGCACCTCGCAGTCGCTTGGGACTCTGGCCGGTGGCGCGGCAACCGTTCCCCACACCTACGCGGGATCGGATACGTCGAACCCGAGAGCGTACACCGCCACCGTACTGGCCACGGACATCAACGGTGAATCGACCGCGGCATCGGTCACGGTGCTGGTGACGCCGCGGGTGACAACGCCAATCGCGGTGATTTTGACGGCTACCGAGAGCAACAAGACGCAGCTCACCGCCAGATGGACGTTCAGCGCCGCCGCAACAGGAGGCGGCGAGGGTGGCACGGCCGACGCGAACATCCAGTCCTATTCTTGGGATTTTGGCGACGGCCAGACGGCAACAACGACCGGAAGGCAGACATCCCACGTCTACGAGCGAAGCCTGGCCGACCCGCAGACTCAACGACGAACGGTGACAGTGACCGCGCGCACGGCAGACGGGCGTTCTGGCACCGCGCAGGAATCCATCATCGTTCAATACAATGCGACCCCCCCGTGATGGCTGAGAATCGGCGCAGCGAACGCGGCTACGCGATGGCGGCGTTGCTCGTCGGCATGGCGGTGATGGCCATCATGCTTGGCGTTGCGCTCCCGGTGTGGCGTACCGCGGTGCAGCGCGAGCGCGAGGCAGAGCTGGTGTTTCGCGGCGAGCAGTACGCGAACGCCATCGCAATTTTCCAGCGCCGCACCGGCGGCTACCCGCCGACGCTCGACGTCCTGGAAAAGACCCGCGCCATCCGCAGGTTGTACAAGGATCCAATCACCGGCGGCGATTTTCAGCCGGTGTTCGTCGGCCAGATGATTGGCGGCGCCCCGGTGGTGCCGGGACAACCGGGGCGTGGCGCCCAGCCCGCGCGCGGGGGAATCGCCGCTGCGCCGGTGGCCGGCCGCGGCCAGCCGCCAGCGGCTCGCGGCTCCGCCCCAAGTGCGTTTACGGGTGGGGGAGCTGGGCAGACGGGGTTCGGCACGGGCCAGACCGGCGGTCCTGCGGCTGGACCGATCATCGGCGTTGTCAGCCGCAGCACGGCCAATTCTCTCCGTCTCTATAACGGCCGTGGCAAATACAACGAGTGGGCGTTCGTCGCGGTTGAGTCAACGCAGCAGGCGGGGGCGCCCACTGGAGCAGAGACTCCCGGGCCGCAAGTGCCAGGGCGCGGGGGCCGCGGCGCGCAGCAGAACCCGTTCGGACGCGGGCGGGGACCGCAGGTCAATCCACCCGGCGGGGGGAACCAGGGACCTGGCGGACCGCGTGGCGTTCAATTCCCGGGCCGGGGTATCCAACCGCCCGGCCGAGGCTTTCCTGCGCCCGGCGCTCCTCAGCCTTAAGCGGATCCCAGCTCCCGCATCACCGCGTCGTGTACGGCAGGCCGGATCTGCTTGATCGCGTCGTTCTCCCGCGACGGGTGGACTCGGTTCGTGAGCAGCACCGTGTAGACCGCTCGATCCGGATCGATCCACAGCGACGTCCCAGTGAAGCCAGTGTGGCCAAACGCCCGCGGCGACATGCTGCTGCCGCATGACGAGGCGGGTAGCATCGTGTCCCATCCCAGCGCCCGCGAGCTCCCGGGGATGCCGGTTCGCCGTGCGATGAACGTCTCCAGCGTCGCGCGCTGGACCACGCCCACTTTTCCCCCCAGTATCTGCAGCAGGTGGCGTGCGTACTGGCCGACCGCCGCGGCCGTGCCAAACAGGCCCGCATGGCCGGCGGCCCCCCCGAGCGCCGCGGCATTTTCGTCGTGTACTTCGCCGACCAGGAGGCGGCCGCGCCAGGGATCGACTTCGGTTGGGGCCGTGCGCGGCTTCCATATCGCCGGAGGATGAAACTGCAGATCCTCGGCGAGGCCCATCTGGCTGCGCAACGCGCTGAAGCGGACGTCGAGCGAGGCGTCGAGTTCGAGAATGAAGCCGAGGAGGATGAACCCGAGATCGCTGTAAATCGATTTCGTGCCCGCTTCGTACTCGAGCGGCACGCTGCAGATCGCCCGTTCGAATTCGGCCCGGCCGCTGTAGTCGCGGTAGAACGGGACGTACGCGGTCAGGCCGCTGCAGTGCGACAGCAGGTCGCGGACAGTGACGTGGGCGCGATCCGCGCCCTCCCATGCGGCAATGTAATCGCCAACGCGATCGTCGAGGCCGAGCACGCCTCGTTCGACCTGCTGCATGGCGAACGCCGTGGTCGCGAGCACCTTGGTCAGCGACGCCAGGTCAAAGATCGTGTCGTCCGTCGTCGCAGGGGCGGCCGCCTCGTAGCTGAGGCGTCCGAATGTGCCGCGCCAGAGGGGCCGGGTCGCGTCGCCGACTTCAACGACCGCCGCGGGAAACGCCTGCTGCCTGACAGCCTGCTCGAGTATCTGAGTGACCGACGCGAACATAGGTCTAGTGGCCCGTTCGGACTGATTGAGTACTAGTCACAACAAGCTTTCGAGCGCGATTCTCCGGCCGCGACAACGGAGCGGCCGCTAAGATTTTGGGAGGACATACCACTAGTTGGGTCAGACCCTAAGTACCATAAGACAGCGATGCACGTGCTGGGAATCGACGCCGGCGGCACGAAGACGGTGTGCCTGTTAGCAGACGGCGCAGGGACGGTGATCGCCGAAGCGCGCGGCGGCGGCGCGAACCTGCAGTCCGCGGGCGAGCTCGAGGTGGAGAAAGTGCTGCACCAGGTGATGGAGGCGGCGCTCTCGCAACACCCTGACGCGCCCGACGTCCGTCCCGGGGCGATCTGCCTCGGGATTGCCGGCGTGGATCGGCCTGCCGACGCCGAAGCGATACGCGGCATCATGCGCCGCATCGGCTTCAACACGCAGGCGCTCGTCGTCAACGACGCGCTGGTCGCGCTCGTCGCCGGCGCGGGCGACGAGCCTGGCGTCGTCGTCGTTGCGGGCACAGGGTCGATTGCATACGGGCGAAACGGTGCGGGACGCGCCGCGCGCGCGGGCGGCTGGGGGTACCTCCTCGGAGACGAGGGCGGCGGCTTCTGGATTGGCCGCTCGGCGCTGTCGGCCGTCGTGCGGCAATTCGACGGCAGGGGGCCCGCGACGCTGCTGACGATGATGGTTCTCGATCACATGCGGCTCGCCAGTCCCACCGAGCTGATTCACGAGATTTATTATCGCGACGTGCACCGACAGGCAATCGCCGGACTGGCGGGGCTGGTTCAGAAGGCCACGGACGCCGGCGATGCGGTGGCTTCGCAGATACTGGCGCGGGCCGGCGGTGAGCTCGCGACCGCCGCCGCATCGGTAATCACACGGCTCGGCATGCGCGGCGATGCATTTCCCACCGTGCTCGCCGGCGGTATCTTCCGCGGCGTCCCCCGGCTGAAGGGCGACGTCGAGACGCGGCTCTCAGAGGTCGCGCCCCGGAGCGTGGTCCGGCTGCTTGACGTCGAGCCGGCAGTCGGCGCCGTTCGCCTGGCGATTGCCGCGACGAAGGGGACCGTCGCGATCCCGCCGTATGTCGAGGCCGGGTGACAATCGAGGTCTTCGACACCGCAGACGACGTGGCGCGCGCCGTCGCGGCGCGCGTGGCAGACGCGCTGGCGGCCAGGCCTTCGCTGGTGTTGGGGCTGCCGACGGGCCGAACGCCGATTGCCACCTATGCCGAACTTCGCCGGTTGCATGGCGCGGGGCGGGCGGACTTCTCGCGCGCGTCCACCTTCAACCTCGACGAGTTCGCGGGCGTCGCCGCCTCGCATCCAGGCAGTTTTCGCACCTTCATGAACACGCATCTCTTCGAGAGCGTGAACGTGGCGCCGGACCGGATTCATTTTCTGAATGGCACCGCCCCCGATCTCGACGCGGAGTGCGCGCGCTTCGAGGCGGAAATCGGCGACGCGGGCGGACTCGACCTGCAGATCCTCGGCATCGGCGGAAACGGCCACATCGGCTTCAACGAGCCGGGCGAGGAGCTCGTGGCGGCCACTCATCGCGTGACACTGGCCGATTCCACCCGCCGGGATAACGCCGCGCTGTTTGGCGGGAATCCCGCGCAGGTCCCGCGAGAGGCGCTGTCGATGGGGATGGGGACAATCCTGAAGGCCGCCACGATCCTGCTGATTGCCACCGGCGAGCGGAAGGCGCACTGCATCGAACGAACAGTGCGGGGGCCGGTGACGACCCGGCTGCCCGCGTCGTTCCTGCAGCTGCACCCCCGCGCGGAGTTCTATCTCGATCGCGCGGCGGCGTCGCGGTTACGTACCTGAGGTGCGCCCGTGCGTGGCTTCGGCCGCGCCCTGCAGCATGCCCTTCAGCCTCGGCTCGATATCCTCGCCGATCGCGTCACGCATCAAGTCGTGCGCCTTGCGGAGCCGCGTTAACGCCTTGGCGTAAGGGAGGCCGGTCTTCTGCATCACGATCGCCGCCTTCACGTTCCAGTGCGCCTGCTTCAGCAGCTTCTCGGTATCGTCGTACTCGAGGCCGGTGACGATGTTGACGATGCGGCGGGCGCGATCCTTCAGCTTCTCGGATCCTGTCTGAACGTCGACCATCAGGTTGCCGTAGGTCTTGCCGATCCGGATCATGGCGCCGGTCGTCAGCATGTTGAGAACCAGCTTCGTGGCAGTGCCGGCCTTCAGCCGGGTTGACCCCGCGATGACTTCCGCGCCGACCCCGGGCGCAATCGTCAGGTCGACAAATGTCTGGAGCTCAGTGCCCGGGTCGCAGGTGACAAAGATGATCCGCGCGCCCGCCTTGCGCGCCTGCGTCAACGCGCCGCGCACGAACTGGGTCATGCCGCTCGCGGACACTCCGATGACGACGTCCTTTTTCGTGGGACGAAGCCGCGTGATCGAGCGGGCACCTTCCTCGTAGTTGTCCTCGACCCCCTCCTTCGCCGCAAACGTCGCGTCGCGGCCACCCGCCATGATCGCCTGGACCAGCGAGGGGTCCGTGCTGAAGGTCGGCGGCATCTCGGCAGACTCGAGGACGCCCAGGCGCCCGCTGGTTCCCGCACCGACAAAGACGATGCGGCCGCCCTTGCGCAGCGTCGTCGCGATCATCTCGACGCCGACGGCGATGCGCTCCCGTTCGCGCTGGACCGCCGCCAGCATCTTGCGGTCTTCGTTGATCATGAGATCGACGATGTCGCCGGGCGCCAGCTTGTCGATACCCAGGCTCGAGGGGTTGATGGCTTCGGTGGGGAGCGACTGCCACTTGGAACGCATGTCGTACAATTCTACCGATTCAGACGGACAACCGAGTGGCCGCAACCAGCGCGTCCCTGGTGGACGCCTACCTGACACACCTCGCGGTCGAGCGAAGGCTTGCGGCCAATTCGGTCGAGAGCTACGCACGCGACCTCGGCGTCCTGGCCGAATTTGCCGCCGGCCAAAGCACGCCGATCGCGTCGATGACCCGCGACGACCTCGAGGGCTTCGTGCGCGGCCTGATGTCCGAGGGGCGCTCGCCGCGCTCTGTTGCCCGCGCGATCGCCTGTTATCGCGGTTTCTACCGTTTCCTCGTGGTCGACGGCCGGCTGAAGACGAGCCCTGCCGGCGATCTGCGCCCGCCGCGGGCGTGGAAGGCCCTGCCGCGCTATCTCGCGGTCGAGGAGGTAGACCGCCTGCTTGCTCAACCGGATGTCGCGACGCCGCGCGGCGTCCGCGATCGAGCCCTGATCGAGCTGCTGTATGCCACCGGGATGCGCGTCTCGGAGTTGATCGGGCTGAGGCCAGCCGACGTCAATCTCGACGCGTCGTATCTGACGTGCACCGGCAAAGGCGACAAGCAGCGAATCGTGCCGGTGGGCGACGAAGCCACCCGCTGGGTCCGCCGCTACCTTCGCGACGGGCGGCCGGCGCTGCTCGGCAAGCGAACCAGCGCCAGACTCTTTGTGAATGCACGGGCAGGAGGGCGAGGCCTGACAAGGGTGGGATTCTGGAAGATCCTCAAGGGCTACGCTCGCCAGGCCGGCTTGAAGACGTCGATCAGCCCGCACATGCTGCGGCATTCATTTGCCACGCACCTGCTCGAGCGTGGCGCCGACCTGCGCGCCATCCAGATGATGCTGGGCCACGCCGATCTGTCGACGACGCAGATTTACACGCACGTGCTCGAGCGAAGGATGCGAAGCATCTATGATCAGTTCCATCCACGAGCGTAGGTGCTGAAAGCACTCCTTTTCGTGTGCGTGAGCGCCGCCGTTGGAGCCGCGTGGTACGCGACGCTGCCGGCCAGGGCTCAGGACCTTCCGCCGGCACCGGCGGGGCTGGCCCGGCCCGTTCGCGGCGCGATTCATGTGCACAGCACCCGCTCGGACGGCACCGCCGACGTCGAGCCGATCGCCGCCGCTGCCGCAAGAGCCGGCCTCCAGTTCGTCATCTTCACCGATCACGGCGACGGCCTCCGGGAACCGGACCCGCCGCGGTATCTCGACGGCGTCCTCTGTATCGACGCCGTCGAGATCAGCACGGAGAACGGACACGTCGTCGCGCTTGGTCTTTCAGAGTCGCCGTACCCGCTGGGCGGGGAAGGGCGCGACGTGCTCGAGGACATCGCGCGGCTTGGCGGCTTCGCGATCGCCGCGCACCCCGAATCCGCAAAGACCGAACTGCGGTGGACGGCGTGGGATTTGCCGCTCGGCGGCCTCGAGTGGCTGAATGCGGACAGCGAGTGGCGCGATGAGTCCGGCTGGTCGCTGGCGCGCGCGCTGTTCAGCTATCCCGGACGCGGCACCGAAACGCTGGCGTCGCTTCTCGATCGTCCGGCCTCCGCGCTCGAGCGATGGGACAACCTCACCCGTTCGCGACGCGTCGTCGGCGTCGCCGGCTCCGACGCGCACGCGCGGATTGGGCTGCGCAGTGTGGGTGAACCGTACGACAACAACGCCAGCTCGCTGCACTTCCCGTCCTACGAGCAGGTCTTCCGCCTGTTCTCAAACGCGCTCCCCGGGACGACGCTGAGCGGCAACGCCGAGGCAGATAGTACGACGGTCATCGGCGCGATCCGCGCCGGGCACGTGTATTCGACGATCGATGCGCTGGCTGGTCCAGCCGCGATGTCGTTCAGCGCGACGAGCGGGAGCACGATGGCATCGTCCGGCGACGTGCTGCCGCTCAGCGGCCCGGTGACGTTGCGGATTCAGGTCCAGGCGCCGCCCGATGCCCGCGTCGCGGTGCTGAAAGACGGCGACGTAATGGAGATGCACACCGGTGCGGAGGTGGAATTGACAGCACCTGCGGCGCCGGGCGTGTTTCGCGTCGAGATCTCGCTGCCGGGAGCGCCAGGGCAGCCGGCCATCCCATGGATGGTCTCGAACCCGATCTACGTGGGGCGCGATGCGGCGGAACCGCCGCCGCCTGCCCGGCCCCGGGCGACCACTTTTGCCGTTCTGTACAAGGACGGTCCGCTACAAGGCTGGGTCGTCGAGAAGAGCGATGCCGCGCTCGGCGCGATCGACGTCGTCAAGGCGCTGCCTGGCACGCAGATCTCGCTGCGTTACGGCCTCGGCGGCGCCGCCTCCGCGAGCCCGTATGTGGCGTTCGTCATGCCCGCGGGGCCGGAACTGCAGAAGTTCTCGCAGCTCACGTTCATCGGCCGCGCCGACAAGCCGACGCGCGTGTCGGTGCAACTGCGAGATCCGGTCGGGTCACAAGGGGAACGGTGGCACAGGTCGGTGTACCTCGAGCCGGAACCACGAGAGGTCACGGTGTACTTCGACGATATGAGGCCTCGGGGCGCGACCTCGCGCCCGCAGCCCAATCTCGCGACCGCCCAGGCGGTCCTGTTCGTCGTCGAGACGGTCAACACGCCGCTCGGAGGCAACGGGACGATCTGGATTGACGAGATCAGGTACGGACGTTGAGTCGTTCTGCGTTCTCTGTTCTCAGTTCCCGGTTCGTGTTCGGAGTTCGAGTTCGCGGTGCAGTGTTCTGGGTTCAGGGGTCAGCGTTCGGCGTCGAACACCGAACCCTGAACAACGAACCTCGAACCGGGGAACCCGAACCTCAAACACGAACCGGGAACCGAGAACCGAGCACGCAGAACTGCTGAGTTCTCTTCTGCCCGTCAAGTTCTTACTGTGAGCAGCAGATACCCGGCGCCGGCGCCGAAGAGCAGATTGGGGGCCCACGCGGCGAGCGCAGGATTGACCAGGCCTCCCGTGCCGAGCGCCGCGAAGATGCTGATCGCCACCCAGTAAGTGATCGCCAGCACGATCCCGACGCCAATCCCGTACATCGCGCCATGGCGTCCGGTCGTGACCGCGAATGGCACCGCCAGGAGCGTCATCACGATCGTGACGAAGGGAAACGAGATCTTGCGCTCGAGCGCGACGAGCTGGGCGCTGACGTCGAAGCCGCTGCCGCGGAGGCGCTCTGTGTAGTCGCGCAGCTGCGAATAGCTCATGAACCGCTCGTCCGGCTGCTGGGTCGTGAAGTACGCCGTCGACTCGATACCCACCTCGGTCTGCTCGAACGGCGTAAATGTCTTGGTGTCGCCGTTATCGCTCAACTCCCGCGTCCAGCCGCGTTCCAGGCGCCAGGTGTCGGAGCCGCCGGCCGCGCCGCCAACGTAGATCGCCCGCTCGGCGAAGGTTCGCCGAGCGAGGGCAGGCATCCGCTCGCCGAACTCGTAGAGCGTCAGGTTGACCAGCTGCTGCGCGCGCGGATCGTAGTAATCAAAGTGATAGATGTCGCCGCTGCTGCCGACGACCCATCGGCGGAGCAGCACGTCGAAGGTCTGCGGCGAGCCGCCTCGCAGCACGTGCCGGATCGCTTCTGCGCGGCGATTAGCGGGTCCGAGGATGGTCTGCTCGAGCATGAACAGCACGCCGCCGGCGATGATCGCGCCGGCGAGCATCGGCATCGCCACGCGGTAGAGGCTGATGCCGCACGCCTTCATCACAACCAGCTCGCTGTTCTTGGTCAGGATGCCAACCGTGACCAGCGCGGCGAGCAGCACTGACAGCGGGACGATGTAGTAGATGTACTGCGGCGTGATGAACCATAAATGCGCGCCGAGCATGCTCCAGGTCGCCTCCGGACCGCCGCGAAAGACCTTGTCCGACAAATCAAGAAACGTGGAGATGTAGAAAAGGCCGGCCATCGCCAGGGCCGCCAGGCCTCCCGTTCGCGCGTAGGTCGCCGCGACGTAGCGGTCGAGGGTCCCGAGCATCGGCAGTCTGAGCGGCGGGATCCGGAAAGCGGGGATCATTCTGGCCAGCGCGCCAAACCGCATCGGCCGATCGGCGGCGCGGTCGCGCCATCGAAACAGCAGCAGTCCCGCGCCGCCGAGCACGATGTTCGGCGTCCACGCCGAGACCCAGGGTGGCACGATGTGGCCGCGCACGAGTGACTGGCCGAGCCAGAGCAGCACGTAGTAGATGAAGATGACGCCGACGCCGATGACGAAGCTCGCCAGCTTGCCGTCGCGGCGGTTGCTGACGCCGAGCGCCAGGCCGATCAGGCCGAACACCAGGCAGGCGAATGGAATCGAGAACTTCTTCTGGATCTCGAACAGCTCGCTGTGGGGATAGATGCCCTGGGCCTCGAGCTCCGCCGCCCGCGCCCGGAGCTGCGGAATCGACATCTCGCGGGCCCCGGGCGCCGGGCCCCCGCGCGGAAACACGGATTCAGGATCCAGTCGGAGCAGCAGTCGCTCGAACTGGAAGACCTCGTACTTGCCGGCCGCATCCGCCGTATGACGCGCGCCATCCTCGAGCACCATCTCGGCCGTTTCGCGTTCGCGATCGATCACGACACGGCCCTGGCGCGCCAGATAGGTCGCGGGCGGGTGACCGGGTCGGCTGTCGACCATGAACACGTCGCGCCACCCGCCACCTGATGCCGGGACCTCGCGTACGTAGAGGACCAAATCAGGGAAATCCTCGAAGAAGACGCGCGGCCGTACTTCGCCCTCCGCGCGTTCGGCAACGATGGAAAAGACGATTTCCCTGTATCGCTGGTTGGCGTCGGGCATTGCCACGAGCATCACGTAGGAGGTCGCGGCCCAACCCAGCACCGATAGAACGGCGACAGGCCGCAGCAGACGCATCAGGCTGACGCCGCACGCCTGCAGCGCGACGAACTCGCGGTCGGCCGACAGCCGGCCAAACGCGACCAGCAGGCCCAGCAGAAGCGACATCGGAATCGTCAGCGCCAGCGTCCCGGGGAGCAGCGTCGCCATGATGCGCAGCACGACGAGAGTAGCGACGCCCTTTGAAATGAAGCTTTCGGCGTACTCGATCAGGTACGGAATGATTAACATGAACGTGAAGACGAGCAGCCCGATCACCAAGGGCCACAGGACTTCACGAATGACGTAGCGATCGATTATCCGCATCCGGCCTCTTCAATTATGACGCGCATCGCCTTCCTGTGGCACATGCACCAGCCGTTTTATCAGGACCTGCTCACCGGTGAGCACGTCCTGCCGTGGGTGCGCCTCCACGCGCTCAAGGACTACTGGGGGATGGTCGCGATCCTGCGTGAGTTCCCCCGCCTCAAGGCGACGTTCAACCTCGTACCGTCGCTGCTGGTGCAGCTCGAGGCGTTCGCGCGTGAAGAGGCGCGGGATCGGCACCTGGAGCTGGGACTGAAACCGGCGGCAGCCCTGTCAGACGAGGAGCGCGCATTCTGTGTGGAGCAGTTCTTCCACGCGCACCGGCCGCGCATGATTGACCCCTATCCGCGCTACCGGCAGCTGTTCGAGCGCCGCGCGTCCAACGGGCCCGGCCTCAGCGCGCGATCGCAGGCGTCGCAGTTTTCCGCCGACGACTTGCGCGACCTGCAGGTGTGGCACAAACTGGTCTGGCTCGACGCGGATTACCACGCGCGCGACGAGCGTGTTCGCGCGCTGGTGGCCAAGGGAAGGGGATTCACCGAAGACGACAAAGCCTCGCTGCGCGCCATCGAGCTGGAGCTGCTGCGGAAGGTGATTCCCGAATATGCGGCGGCCGCCGAACGCGGGCAGGTGGAACTCTCGACGTCGCCGTTCTACCATCCGATCCTGCCGCTGCTGTGCGACACCGACGTCTACCTGCGCACCCACCCGCAATCCCGCATGCCGCGCGAGCCGTTTCGCTATCCCGAGGACGCCGCCGAGCAGCTGACCCGCGCCGTGGCGCTGCACGAACGCCTGTTCGGCCGGCGTCCGGCCGGACTGTGGCCCTCCGAGGGCTCAGTGTCGGACGCGATGGTCCCGCTGGCGGCGCAGGCAGGCTTCAAATGGATGGCGACCGACGAAGAGATCCTCGCCAGGACCGTCAGGACCGCCTTCACTCGAACGGCTGACGGGCACGTCGATCAACCCGACACCTTGTACCGCCCGTATCACGTCGGCCGCGACGGGACCTACGTCGGGTGCGGCTTTCGCGACCACGCGCTGTCGGACCTGATCGGGTTCAGCTATGCCTCGTGGTCGGCCGACGGGGCCGCTGAAGACTTCGTCCAGC
>Ga0075428_100000939_pt1 | contig 30809 bp, 32 predicted proteins | sample RhiMetdeltSRZDD2_FD_75291 | JGI IMG/M metagenome (GOLD analysis project Ga0075428, IMG submission 75291) | Populus rhizosphere microbial communities from Tennessee, USA - Rhizosphere MetaG P. deltoides SRZDD2 | ecosystem: Host-associated > Plants > Roots > Rhizosphere > Soil | place: USA... | reverse complement strand
GACGACTGGGACCGCTGGCTCGATCCCGACGCCCCCGTCGATGAGGGCCTGCTGCGCGGCCACGGCGACCTCGATCGCATCGCGATCCGCGAGGTGTCGCGCCTTGTCAACAGCATCCGCAACAACGGGCCTGAGCTGATCGAGCCGGCCGCGCCGGAGGCTGAGCAAGCGACTCTGCTGTAGTCCTACCGAGGATTTCTCGGTACGACTAGAGTATTCCTCGTGCCACGCCCAGGTGCTTCGGATGCGAGGGGCCGGTTGCTGCAAGTGGCACGGCGCCGGTTCGCCGTCGACGGCGCCCTCGTGCCCACACTGGACGAGGTCCGGCGCGAGGCCGAGGTGAGCGTCGGCGCGCTGTACCACCACTTCCCGGACAAGCCCGCGCTGGCCGCCGCCGTCTACGCGCAGTTGATCGGCGAGTACCAAGCGGGATTCGTCGCCATGCTGCGCGAGCACGACACCGCGGAAGGCGGCATCCGAGGCGGTGTCGGGTATCACCTGCGGTGGGTGGCCGAGCACCGCAACGAGGCCGGGTTACTGCTCGGCGACCGGCTCGACAGTGCGGCGTTGCGCGACGCCAACCGGGACTTCTTCGCCGTCGTCGGGGACTGGTGGCGTCCGCACCACGCCTACGGCGTGCTGCGGACGATGCGCCTCGGAGTCACAGCCGCGCTCTGGCTCGGGCCGGCACAGGAATACAGCCGCTATTGGATCGCGGGTGGCGACGCCAAGATACCGCGCGGCACTGTCGAGATCTTCGCCACCGCCGCGTGGGCGGCGCTGCGCGCCAACGATATTGAGGAGCAAGTGCAATGAATTCGATGTACCGCGCAATGGTGGCGACCGGCGACGATCCTGACGCGCCCGAGCGGGTGCACGTCGATCACCGCGGTGATCGGGCCGTAATCACGCTCGATGAATCCGACCGACTCAACGTGCTTTCCGCCCCGCTGACGCGTCAACTCCGGCGGGCGCTGCAAGCCCTCGATGCCGACGCTGACATCCGCTCCGTCGTCATCACCGGCGCCGATCCCGGATTCAGCGCCGGCGGTGACCTGAAGATGATGAAGGTCGCGATCGAATCGCTCGGCGCACAGGAGGGTGTGGCCGACGTGTGGCGGTGGATCCGCCGCGAGTTCGGCGGCATCGCCCGGCTCATTGCGGGGTCGGACACGATCTTCCTGGCCGCGCTCAACGGCGCGGCGGCCGGCGTGGGTCTGGCGTGGGCGCTGACATGCGACCTCGTTGTCGCCAGTGACCGCGCGGTGATCGTGCCCGCATTCGGCCGCCTCGGACTGCTCCCCGAGGTCGGCACCAGTTGGGCGCTCACCCGCCGACTGGGCTACCAGGGAGCGCTCGCGTACTACCTGCGCGGCGAGCACATCGACGCCAACACAGCGCTTCGGCTCGGGCTCGTTCAGGAGGTCGTCGAGCACGACCAACTGCTGGCCGCCGCTGATGAATGGTGCTCGCGCATCGCGAATTTGCCGCCGCACGCGGTCGCGATGGCCAAGCCGTTGCTCCGCGCCACCGCCGACGCCGACTGGAACGCCACGCTCACGTTGGAGGAATTCGCCGAACCGGCGTGCTTCACCACCGCGGCGTTCGCCGACAGCGTGCGGTCTTTGCTCAAGTAGGTACCAGCGTTCACATCGAGCGCATTTGCTCACTCAGACAATCACAAATTGGGCCATGCCACCTCGAATCGCCATTAACATAATGGGTCATGCTCAGCACACTGAGAAGAGTCTTGAGCTTTGAGATGACGATCGCCGAGTGGATCGGCACGGCTCTCATGCTCGCAGTGCCGTATCTGGCCGTCGGGGTGGTCTGGTCACTTGCGCACAACTGGCACCTCGGCTCGATCGTGTGGTGGCCGGTACAACTGGTCACGACGGTGTGCCTGGCATGACCCCCGCCGACTGCCGTATCGACATCCGCCGACGCACCGCGCGCTGGGATCTGGCCGCCGAGGTCTCTGCGGCCGAGGCCATGGATTTCTGGGCGTTCGCCGCCGGGGCCGCCAACGTCGTCATGCAACTGTCGCGGCCGGAAGTGGGCTACGGCGTCGTCGAGAGCAAGGTGGATTCCGGAAATCTGCTGAAGCATCCGTGGAAACGGGCCAGGACGACGTTTCAGTATCTGGCGGTAGCGATTCTGGGCCGACCGGACGACCGTGCCGCATTCCGCGAGGCCGTCAACGGTTCACATCGCCACGTCAAGTCCAGCCCGGACAGTCCGGTTCGCTACAACGCCTTCGATCACGAACTCCAGATGTAGGTCGCGGCATGTCTTTTCGTCGGCTTGGAGGATACCTATCGACTGCTGCGCGGCGAGATGACCGCCGAACAGGCCGAGCAGTTCTACCGATCGGCGTGGCCGCTGGGCACCACGCTTCAGGTCACCGAAGACCAGTGGCCGCCCACCCGCGCGGACTTCGATGCGTACTGGCTGGAGGCCTGCAAGCGCGTTCAAATCGACGAACAAGTCCGTGCGCATCTGCACGATCTGCTGAACCTTCGCATGATCAATCCGGTTCTGGCGCTGCCGTTTCGGCCGCTGCTGAAGTTCCTCACCGTCGGATTCTTGGCGCCGGTGTTCCGGGAAGCCATGGGCGTGCAGTGGAGTGGTTTCAAACAGCGCCAGTTCGAGCGGCTGTTTCTCCTCGTCGCGTTCGTCAACCGGTTCCTGCCCGTCTTCATCCGCCAGGGCGGCAGCTATGTACTCCTCGCCGACGTACGCAGGCGGGCTCGCACTCACCGAGCGCTGGTGTGACGTGTTGCGCCGCGTGCTGAGCCGCCGGGTCAGTGTCGAGGCGATGATCGAATTCGCGCTGTGGATGGCGATTCCGTACATCGTCATCGGGCTGGCGTTCGCGTTCTTCGGCGCCGAGCAGGTGCAGCTGATCGAGACGCAGCTGCAGACCAGGCTGCCTGCGGGTTCCGAAATCGCGGCCTATCTGCTGACGGCACTGTCGTGGCCGGCGACGCTGTTCGGCGTCGACGTCTGTATGGCCTGACCGAGTATGCGAATACCCGCATCCGGGCGTCCGGCCAGTGGGATTCTGACTCACAGCGCAAGTCCAGCTGCGCAGTGAAACGGGGAGGACGCAAATGAAATGTCGGGGCGCGGTGATGCACGGTGTCGGCCAGGACTGGGAAATCGAGGAAATCACCCTCGACCCACCCCATGAGGGCGAAGTGCTGGTCAAGATGGCCGTCGCCGGTATCTGCCATTCCGACGACCATTTCTCCACCGGCGACATGGTGCCCACACCCGAGCTTGCGGCAATCATGGAGTCCACCGGCGCGGCCCCACTGAATTACTTCCCCCTGCTCGGTGGCCACGAAGGTGCCGGCGTCGTCGCAGAGGTTGGTCCCGGCGTGCGGTCCGTGCAGCCCGGTGATCACGTCTCGTTCTCGTTCATTGCCGCGTGCGGGGCATGTCGATGGTGCGTGTCGGGCATGACATATCTTTGCGACAACGGGGCGATGATGTTGGCCGAGGAGATGACGACGGACGGCACCTGCCGACGTCACCTCGGCGATGAAAACCTTACCGCGATGACGCAACTCGGCACGTTCGCCGAATACGCCGTGCTGGCCGAGGAGTCAGTGATCAAGATCGACGACTCGATTCCCCTCGAGGCTGCCTCGCTGGTGTCGTGCGGTGTGACGACGGGTTGGGGCTCCGGCACCGTCGGCGTCGGCACGCAACCCGGCGATACGGTCGTCATCATTGGCACCGGCGGGGTGGGGATCAACGCCGTGCAGGGCGCCAGGGCCGCGGGTGCCAACGCCGTAATTGCCGTGGATCCCGTTGAGTTCAAACGAGATACGGCGAAGTTCTTCGGGGCGACCGATACCAGTCCATCCGTCGAAGAAGCCATACCGCTCGTCCGGGAACTAACCCAGGGAGTCATGGCGGACAGAGTGGTGCTGACGCCGAGCGTGACCCACGCTGAACTGTTGGCTCCCGCCTTGATGCTGACGCGCAAGGGTGGCACCTGCCTGATGACCGCGGTGCCGAAATTCGAACTGAATATGGTGCCGCTGTTGCTCGTTGACATGCTCCAGTCGTGCAAGACCTTCAAGGGACTGATCTACGGCGGGATGAACCCTCGCGCCAGCATGCCGATGCTGTTGGACATGTACCGCAACGGCCATCTCAAACTCGACGAGCTGATCACTCGCCGCTACCGGCTAGACCAGATCAACGATGCGATCACGGATATGCGCGAAGGCCGCAACATCCGCGGCATCATCGAATTCGCCTAGGGCCCTTTGTATCCCGGCGGGTTTGGGGTGTCGACCCACAGGTCGACGCCCAGTTTCCCGCCGGGCACGCAGTCGTAGATCGACAAGTCGGTGACACCAGACTCCAGCAGCACGTCCTCACACAACAGGGCCTTGCCGGTGTACTCGCGGGCAGGCTTGTTCAGGACCTCGTATGCGGCGTCGGCGTACACGTCGGGCTTACGTGCCCGGGCCATCGCCTCGTCACCGCCGAGCAGGTTCTGCACCGCGGCGGTCGCCACCAGTGTGCGGGGCCACAGCGTGTTGGACGCGATGCCGTCCTCGCGCAGTTCCTCGGCCATCGCCAAGGCGCACAATGACATTCCGTACTTGGCCATCATGTACGCGGTCGGCTTGAGCCACTCCGGTTCTAAACGCACCGGCGGTGACAGCGTGAGGATATGCGGGTTCTCCCGGCCGATCATGTGCGGGATGCACGCCTGCGACACGGTGTACGTACCGCGCACCTGGATGCCGTTCATCAAGTCGAAGCGCTTGAGCGGGACCTCTTTGATCGAACCGAGGTTGATCGCCGACGCATTGTTCACGCAGATGTCGATGCCGCCGAACTGCTCGACGGTCTGCGCCACCGCCCCTGCGACCGATTCCTCGTCGCGGATGTCGCCGACGATCGGCAGCGCCTGACCGCCGGCCTCCTCGAGTTCCTTGGCCGCGGTGTATACCGTGCCCGGCAGCTTGGGATGCGGTTCGGCGGTCTTGGCGATCAGCGCGATGTTGGCGCCGTCGGCGGCGGCACGCTTGGCGATCGCCAACCCGATGCCACGGCTGGCGCCGGAAATGAACATGGTCTTCCCTGAAAGCGACATGGGGTCACCTTAGGACGCGCGGATATCGGCGGTGACCGCGTTCGTCAGCCCGATCAGGTCCTGCGGGTGCACGGCGACGTCCCAGCCCCGCTTGCCGGCACTGCACAGCACCCGGTCCCAGTGCAGGGCCGAGGCATCGACGACGGTGGGCAGCGGCCGCCGCTGACCGAACGGTGAAATACCGCCGATGACGTAGCCGGTGGACCGCTCCGCCGCCGCCCGTTCAGCCATCGTCACCTTCGGCACGCCCAGAGCCGCAGCGGCGGCCTTCAGTGACAACTTCGACGGCACGGGGATGACGGCGACGGCCAGACCCTTGGGCAGCGCGATGACGAGGGTCTTGAACACCTGCGCCGGATCCACGCCCTCGACCTGCGCAAGCTCCTCGACCGCTTCCTCGCCGAACGACTCGTTGCGCGGGTCGTGCGTGTACTGCAGCACCTGATGCGGGACTTCCGCGGCCTGGGGGTGCCCCCAGCTTGCGAGGGGGACAGGGCCGCGATCGCCGGGGTTGCCGCGCGCGCCACCGGCTCAGCGTAATGCGGGAACAACCGCGCCCGTCCGTGCTGTTATGCCATGCAGTTCAGCCCGTGAACGGGCTATGTCGGTTACTGCCTCTAGGATCGAAGGAAGGGGTCTTTGGTGCCTACCATTTGCCTGGACCGTCCGGTGGACATACCGGGCCTGTTTGGTGGCGCCGCAACGGAAGGGACGGTGTTTCCCACAGTGACCGAAATCGACGGGACGGCGCCCGATACGGCGCCAGAGTCGTCGGGGTCCGACAGGGCCGAGGAAACCGACGCCGAATTGACCGCGCGGTTCGAGCGCGACGCGATTCCGCTGCTCGACCAGCTCTACGGCGGTGCGCTGCGGATGACGCGCAACCCCGCCGATGCCGAGGATTTGCTGCAGGAAACCATGGTGAAGGCCTACTCCGGCTTCCGCTCGTTCCGCGAGGGAACCAACCTGAAGGCGTGGCTGTACCGGATTTTGACCAACACCTACATCAACAGCTACCGCAAGAAGCAGCGCCAGCCGTCGGAGTATCCGACCGAGGAGATCACCGACTGGCAGCTGGCCGCCAACGCCGAGCACAGCTCGACGGGTCTGCGGTCGGCCGAGGTGGAGGCGCTCGAGGCGCTGCCGGACACTGAGATCAAGGCCGCCCTGCAAGCACTGCCCGAGGAGTTCCGGATGGCGGTGTACTACGCCGACGTCGAAGGCTTCCCCTACAAGGAGATCGCCGAGATCATGGACACGCCGATTGGGACCGTGATGTCCCGGCTGCACCGCGGCAGGCGCCAACTGCGCGAGCTATTGGCCGATGTGGCAAGGGACCGCGGCTTCATTCGTGGACAGCAGCTCGACGCGCCCGAGGAGGTGTCCTCATGAGCGATGACGAACGCTGGTCCGCCCCGATCGGGCCTGTCGACCCCGAGCATCCCGAGTGCGCAGCGGTGATTGCCGAGGTATGGACGCTGCTGGACGGTGAATGCACGGCAGAGACGCGTGACAAGCTCAAGCACCATCTCGAAGAATGCCCCACCTGCCTGCGGTACTACGGCGTCGAGGAGCGGGTCAAGACGCTGATCGCCAAGAAGTGCAGCGGCGAGAAGGCCCCCGATGGGCTGCGTGAGCGGCTGCGGATCCAGATCAGCCGCACCACGATCATCCGCGGCGGCTAGCGCACCGATTTCGAACCGGCGTTTGGCCGCTTGCCGTGGTTGGCCTTGGAATGCTTACGATCGCGCTTCTTGCGGCCACGCTTGGCCATGGTTTTCCTCCGTCTGGTCAGGGGGTTGTCTAACCCGCCAGTGGCGGGCGCGTTGAGTCCATTGTCTCATGGCCTGCCAGAGCACCCCCCACCCCACGTTGTGGTTCGATAGAGCGGCACACAGCAGCCGAAAGGGGTGAAGATGGCCGAGGATGTTCGCGCCGAGATCGTAGCCAGCGTGCTTGAAGTCGTGGTTCACGAGGGCGATCAGATCGGCGAGGGCGACACCCTGGTGCTGTTGGAGTCGATGAAGATGGAGATTCCGGTGCTGGCGGAGGTCGCAGGCACCGTCAGCAAGGTGAGCGTGTCTGTTGGCGACGTCATCCAGGCCGGCGACCTCATCGCGGTGATCAGCTGACCGCCTCCACGCCGGAGTAAGCCCCGATGTCGACCCTCGGTGACCTGCTCGCCGAGCACACGGTGCTGCCCGGCAACGCCGTCGACCATCTGCACGCCGTGGTCGGCGAGTGGCAACTGCTGGCCGACCTGTCGTTCGCCGACTATCTGATGTGGGTGCGCCGCGACGACGGCGTACTGGTGTGCGTCGCACAGGTCCGGCCGAACACCGCGCCGACCGTGCTGCTCGCCGACGCCGTCGGCTCGCTCGCCGATTCCGACCATCTGCCGTTGGTGACGGCTGCCTTCGAGTCCGGCACAATCGGCCGCGAAAATGGTGGGGGACAAGGCGATTCGCGCACTGCTAATGTCGCCGCCGCGGCTGCTTCGGACCTCAAGGTGGAAGCCGTGCCGGTGCGCTACAAAGACGAAGTAGTGGCGGTGCTGACGCATCAGACGGCGATTGCCGCGCGCAAGGCCAGCCCGCTGGAGATCGCCTACCTCGACTGCGCCGGTGACCTGTTGCTGATGCTGTCCGAAGGCACCTTCCCCAATGTCGGTGACTTGGCGATGTCGCGGTCCAGCCCGCGCGTCGGCGACGGGTTCATCCGGCTCGACGAGGCGGGCAACGTGGTATTCGCCAGCCCGAACGCAATCTCGGCCTATCACCGGATGGGGCTGACCGCCGAACTCGAAGGCCACAACCTGGTCGCCATCACCCGGCCGTTGATCGGCGACCCGTTCGAGGCGCAGGAACTGGCCAACCACGTCCGTGACTCGCTCGCAGGCGGATCGAGCATGCGCATGGAGGTCGACGCCGGGGGAGCGGCGGTGCTGCTGCGCACGCTGCCATTGGTGGTGCACGGCAAGGCCGTTGGTGCGGCGGTCTTGATCCGCGACGTCACGGAGGTCAAGCGCCGCGACCGGGCGCTGCTGTCCAAAGACGCCACCATCCGCGAAATTCACCATCGCGTGAAGAACAACCTGCAGACTGTCGCCGCGCTGCTGCGCCTGCAGGCGCGGCGCACCAACAACGCCGAGGGCCGCGAGGCGCTCATCGAGTCCGTACGCCGGGTGTCGTCGATCGCCTTGGTGCACGACGCGCTGTCGATGTCGGTGGACGAAGAGGTCAACCTGGACGAAGTGGTCGACCGGATTCTGCCGATCATGAATGACGTTGCGACAGTGGACACTCCGATCCGCATCAACCGGGTCGGCGACCTCGGCGTGCTCGATGCCGACCGCGCCACCGCGTTGATCATGGTGATCACCGAACTTGTGCAGAACGCCATCGAGCATGCCTTCGACGGCACCAAGCAGCAGGGTTGTGTGACGATCCGCGCGGAGCGCTCGGCGCGCTGGCTCGACGTCGTCGTCCACGACGACGGCCGCGGACTGCCGGACGGTTTCAGCTTGGAGAAGTCAGACCGGCTCGGCCTGCAGATCGTCCGGACGCTGGTGTCGGCGGAGCTGGACGGTTCACTCGGCATGCATGACGTATCCACCGGTGGGACCGATGTCGTGCTCCGGGTGCCGATCGGCCGCAAGGCGCGCCTCGCCCAGTAAACGCACAGCCGAAATGTGATCGATTTCTCAAATTGTCGATTCGCCCAGCAATTCGTATCAAATTGCATTTGCACACAGTTACGGCCCCGGCAGAATTTGCCGGGGCCGTAGCCAAACTTGAAACGCTGGGTGGCGGTTAGACCCCGCTACGGGCCTTGGTGCGGGCGTTGCGCCGCTTCAGCGCGCGCCGTTCGTCTTCGCTCATGCCGCCCCACACGCCTGCGTCCTGGCCTGAATCCAATGCCCAGGTGAGGCACTCTGTCGTCACCGGGCAGCGGTTACAGACCAGCTTCGCGTCAGCGATCTGCGCAAGCGCCGGCCCGCTGTTCCCTACCGGGAAGAACAGCTCCGGATCCTCGTCGCGACAGACCGCCTTGTGGCGCCAATCCATAGTCCTGATCTCCTTACTGTGTGCGCAGCAGGGCGCACGAGCTTTTCTTCGGCTGTTAACGCGTGCATTGAGAATGTTTCTGCACTGTTGCATCCGATGCTTTCACAGGCTGGACAGATGTCAATACTCGCGAGTTAACAAGTGGGTAATCTCACTAACGAGGGTCGTTGGCAGAACCCTCATTCGTTTGTACTACACTTAACCAACCTGCGCCCTGAATCGGCCCTGTGAATATCATTTATGCAGGTCAGAAGGCACTTTTGCGGGTGGAGCCAGCACGCCCAGCGCATCCGGAACCGCCGTGAACGTCATCTCGCTCCGCGTACCCAGGTAGTCCCCGTCGATCTGGCACGCCACCGGCGTGTCGCTCGTCACCCGCACCCACGCCACGTCGTCGTCGCGGATCAGGTGCTTGGCTTCGATCCGCGGCTCCTTCGACACCATCTGTCGCACTAGCCCCAAATTGGCCCATACGTTCGTGCTGGTCGTCGCGAACACGCCGAGGCCGGTCTCGAACGTGGTGGTGGGGTTCGTCCACACCGGGCGGGCGTTGGCGTACGTCCACGGGCTCGAGTTCGACGCGAACGCGAAATGAACACCGGAAACGGGCTCGCGGTCGGGCAGGTGCAGCGTCAGCGACGGCTCCTTGCGCGCGCTGGCCAGCACCTCGCGGATTGCGACGCGGATGTAGCGGGCGGCGGTCACCTTGCGCCCCTTGTCGCGCTGCGCCTCGACGGCGGCGACGACGTCACCGTCCACGCCCATGCCCGCGGTGAACACGCACCAGCGTTCCCCGGTGTCCATCAGCCCGATGCGCCGCCACGACTTGCGCCGCCGGTAGACCGACAGCAGGTCGACGAGCTGATTCGTCGCCTCGATCGGGTCGGGGCTGATGCCCAGCGCACGGGCGAACACGTTGGCCGAACCGCCCGGCACCACGCCGACGGCCGGGGCCGTCCCATCGGGTCCGGCCTCACCGAGTATCCCGTTGACGACTTCGTTCACCGTGCCGTCACCGCCGTGCACGATCAGCAAGTCGACGCCGTCACGGGCCGCGTCCTGGGCGATTTCGATGGCGTGGCCGCGGTGGTCGGTGTGCGCGACGGTCAGCTTCACGCGGCTCTCCAGCGCGTGTGCCAGCAGGTCGCGGCCCGCCGGATTCGTCGACGTCGCGTTCGGGTTCACGATCAGCACGGCGCGCACGGAGTCCGAGCCTATCCGGCAACCTCTAGGCTCGACCCCGTGATCGTGCCCTCGCCATCCACCGTTCGCCAGGCGGCCGTGGTCGTCGCTCTCGAGGGCGCCGCGCTGGTGGGTGTCGCCGTGGTCTTGGTCGTGCGTCACCTGGCGGGCGTCGAGGATCTGCCGTGGCTCAGCGGGTATGGCACCGCGGCGTGGTTCGCGATCATGGGCGCCGGAGTGCTCGCTGCGGGGTGGGCGTTGTGGACCGGACGCCGCTGGGGCCGTGGAATCGCGGTTTTCGCTCAGCTGCTGCTGCTTCCCGTCGCGTGGTACATGGGCGTCGGCTCACAGCGCTGGCTGTACGGCGTCCCCGTGGGGCTCGCCGCGCTCGCGACTCTGGCGCTGCTGTTCAGCCCGTCGGCGCTGCAGTGGCTAGGCGCTCAGGATTCGTCGGCCAAAGCAGACAACTCCGGGCCAGAAACCCGGTAGGTGATCCACTCGGACTGCGGCCGTCCGCCGATGGCGTCGTAGAGGGCGATCGCGTTGACGTTCCAATCCAGCACCGCCCACGACAGCCGGGTGTATCCGCTGTTGACGCATTCGCGGGCCAAGGTGGCGAGCACCTTGCGCGCCAGGCCGCGGCGGCGGAACTGCGGGCGCACAAAGAGATCCTCCAGATAGATGCCGGCGACTCCGTCCCAGGTGGAAAAGTTGCGGAACCACAGCGCGCCCGCCGCGGCCCGGCCGTCGACCTCCGCGATGTGCCCGTTGACCGTGGGGTGCTCACCGAAAAGCGCTTCACGCAACTGACTTTCGGTGACGGTACAGTCCGCGCTGGCCCGCTCGAACTCCGCCAGTTCGTGGATCATCGCGGTCAGCTCGGTCTCATCGCCCGGTTGGGCCGGGCGGATGACTTCACTCATGCCTCGACTCCCGCTCGCTCCGGTCCTCCGTTACTGCCTCGACTCCCGCTCGCTCCGGTCCTCGCTCGTGCCTCGCTGCGATCCTCACTCGCGTTCGTCTTCGGGGACTCGTGCCTCGCTGCGATCCTCACTCGCGGTCGTCTTCGGGCGCTCACGGGTGCACTCCAAGGGCCGACAGGATCGTGTTGAATTTCGTTGTGGTTTCCGCGACTTCGTCGTCAGGATCGGATTCGGCGACGATGCCGCCGCCCGAGTGTGCGTCGGCGGTGCGGCGATCTGCCGACAGTTGCGCGCAGCGGATCGACACCACCCACCGGCCGTCGCCGCGCTGATCACACCAGCCGACCGCGCCCGCGTAGAAGCCGCGATCGCCCTCCAGTTCGTTGATCAGCTCGGCCGCGGCCATTGCTGGAACGCCGCCCACTGCGGGTGTCGGGTGCAGGGCGACGGCCAAATCCAATGCGGTAGTGGACTTTTCACGAAGCGTGCCGGTGATGGGGGTATAGAGGTGCCAGACCGCCGCGGTCTTGCTCAGTTGCGGTTCCGGCGCGATCTGAAGCTCGACACACAGCGGGTCAAGCGCGTCGCGCATCGCGTCGACCACCAGTTGGTGTTCGTGGCGGTTCTTGGCCGACGCGGCGAGCCCGGCGCCGCTGGCCTCGTCGGCGTCGGGATCTGCCATCCGCGGCGCCGATCCCGCGAACGGGCGGCAGGTCACCTGGTCGCCGCGCCGCGCGACGAGCAGCTCCGGGCTCGCGCCGACCAACACGGCGCCCGAATAGCCGCCGCCCGCGGCCGTGAGGTCAACCAGATACGCGTTGGCCGCACCGTCGTTGGCGACGAGCCGATGCACGATGGTGCGGGCATCCAGAGGACCCTCGGCAACCAACCGCAAGGCGCGGGCCAACACCACCTTGTGCAGCCCGCTGGCAGCGTCCTGCAGTCTGCGCAACGCCGCGCCGATGCGGGCGCGATGTTCCTCGGGATCGGGAATCATCTGCGTGATCCGCGCCGTGGGCAGCTCGCGAAGGGGCCATTCCGGCAGCGTCTCGGTGAACTGCACGGCCTGCGGTCGGATCAGCGCCGCCGGCTTGGATATGTCAAAAGGCAAGGCGCCCACAATGATTGGGGCGCTATGCGATGCCAGTGCGGCACGTGCGTCCGCCAGTCGGGGGAAAGCGGTGTGCACACCTTCGGCGACCACCACGCCGGTTCGTCCGGCGAGCACGAAGGCCGGTTCGCGTGTCACGCGGGCAGGCACGAGTGGCGGTGACCCGTGAGTCCGAGCGCGCTGATCTGGCGCACGCCATGTTCGAAGCCGCATACCGCGATCGATGCGGCCACCATCGCGAACCTGATCCCCTCGGATATCTCCAGCTCGACCCACCGCGTGAGCACCGCGCGGGAGAAGTGCCCGTGCCCGAGGAAAAGCACGTCGCGCGACTCCATGTGCTTGAGCGCGTACGCGATCGCCCGGTCGGCGCGGTCGCTGACCTGCTGCACGCTTTCCCCGCCGGGACAGCCGTGCGTCCACACCAGCCAGTCGGGCACCTTCTGCCGGATCTGCTGCGTGGTCAGGCCTTCGTAGTCTCCGTAATCCCATTCGGCCAGAAGGGGAGACACTTCGTCGACCTTCAGGCCGGCCAGTTCGGCCGTGACCAGCGCACGCCGTCGCGGGCTGGAGACCACCAACGGGTTGTCGAGGGTGAGCACCGACAGCGCGTCGGCCGCCAGCTTGGCCTGCTCTCGGCCCGTTTCGGTCAGGTCGAGTTCGGTCCGGCCGGTGTGCTGACCGGACTTCGACCACGGCGTCTCGCCGTGGCGAAGCAAAATCAGCCGATGCTGCAAAAGACCCACGGAGACCGATTCTGCCGCACGTCCGTTGATAAATGGGTACCCGTGCAACGATGAACACCGTGACGCGGGTACTTGCGGTCGCCAATCAAAAGGGTGGGGTTGCCAAAACGACGACGGTCGCGTCGTTGGGTGCGGCGATGGAGGAAAAGGGTAAACGGGTACTGCTCGTCGACCTGGATCCCCAGGGATGTTTGACGTTTTCGCTGGGCCAGGATCCCGACAAGCTGCCGGTGTCGATCCACGAGGTGCTGCTCGGTGACGTGGAACCCGACGCGGCGCTGGTCGACACGTCGGAGGGGATGACGCTGCTGCCGGCCAACATCGACCTGGCGGGCGCAGAGGCGATGCTGTTGATGCGCGCCGGCCGCGAATATGCGCTCAAGCGTGCGCTCGCGAAGGTCGGCGGCAACTTCGACGTGGTGATTATCGATTGCCCGCCCTCGCTGGGCGTGCTCACGCTCAACGGGCTGACCGCCGCCGACGATGTGATCGTGCCGCTGCAGTGCGAGACTTTGGCGCATCGCGGCGTCGGTCAGTTTCTTCGCACCATCACCGACGTGCAGCAGATCACCAATTCGGACCTGAAGCTGCTGGGCGCATTGCCGACGCTGTACGACTCGCGCACCACCCACAGCCGCGATGTGCTGCTCGACGTCGCCGACCGCTACGCCATGCCGGTGCTGGCGCCACCGATCCCGCGAACCGTGCGGTTCGCCGAGGCCAGTGCGTCGGGCGCGTCGGTGCTCGCGAGCCGGAAGAACAAGGGTGCGCACGCCTACCGCGAGTTGGCCAGCGCGCTGCTCAAGCATTGGAAGAACGGTAAGCCGCTGGCGACGTACACGCCGGACCTCTAACCCAACGCGACGAGTTCGTCGCCGCGCTGTTCGATGATCGTCGACCCCGCCACCGCCGGAACCACCGCAGCGGAACTCGGCGGGCGTTGCACCGGAAGGTGCGCGACACCGCTGCCGGTGGCCGGATCGAACACGTCGTACCCGCCGGTGACGGGAACCAGCAATCGCCCGGCCATCACCGTCGCGGGCCCCAGCGGCATGTTGTTGCCCGCCGCGCTGACCGTGTAGCGGTAGCGAAGTCCGTTGGCGGCGAACACCATTACGGAATCACCGGTCCACCACGTGATCAGATCACCGGCCCGCGACATCACCGCATTCGGAGACGGCGGCTTGGGGACGAGCGTGCTCGCGATTGTCGCACCGGTCTCGTCGACGATGTTGAGCGTCGGCTTCGGGATCGGCACGTAGACGGCCGTCGTGGTGTCGGAGACTGCGACGACGCGCGCGCCGGAGTCGTCGACGACGCCAGGCTGCGGCACGAATTTCACGTTGGGCGTGTCTTCTTCGTCGGCGGGCCGCAGCAGCGTGAGCCGTAGGTCGTTTTGCTTCGGACACGCCTCCAGCACCGACACCGCCGTGGAACTCGCCTGCGCATCTACCAGTCGGCAGATCGGCGAGGCGGGCGTGCCCGGCTTGATCCGCGCGTCGAGCGCACCGTAGGACAGCATCCGCACCATGTCCGAGCGCCACTGCTCCAGGCGGCTGTCCCCGGCCGACAACACGGTGGTGCCATCGGACGACAGCCTCACCTCGGGGTCGGCGTACGCGGTGCGGCTGGGGCCGCGCTCGCCGGTCTTGGCGTCGATCGTGCTGACCTGCCCGCAGCCGCGGACGTCGGGATACACCGCGACCGCGTAGTTGTACACATACGTGACGCCGCACAGCTCGAGGTCGCGCGCATAAGTCCACCGCGTGTTTCCGGTGGCGGGGTCGCGGCCGTCGACTTCGCGGCCGTCGCCGGTGACGACGTTGCCTCCCACCACCATCGGGGTGGTGGTCTTCGGGCTCGGCGCCGTCCACAGCTGCCGCAGCGAGGCCGGCACCGCCTTGGCGGACGGCAGCGTCGGCGCCGGCGTTGCAGCGGGCCTGCTGATGGTGGCCCGGGCATCGCTCGTCCACCAGATCAGGGCGGCGACGACGGCGATCACCGCGGCGATCGCCGCGGCCGCCACCATGTCACCTTTGGTGCGGCGTTCGGGTTTGACCATCCGTCCGACGGAGCTCGACTAGCCGGCGTTCGCGGCCGCGGCCTTACGCGGGCGACGGCGACGGCGGCGCCGGCCGGAGTGCTCGGCGCCGTCGGCGGGCGCGTCGTCCCCGGTGGGTTCGGTCTGCTCGGCCGCTGCCTCGGGGTGCCCGCTGGTCGACTTGCCACCACGGGTGCGCCTGCGGTTGCGGGTCCGGTTGCGGGCGGGCTTGTCGGCGGGCTTGTCCGCCGGCGCGCGCTTGGCCTGTGCCTTGCGCGGTTCGCCGACCGTGCCCTTGGCGTCGGTCGGGATGTCCAGCTCTTCGTAGAGATGCGGTGAGCTGGAGTAGGTCTCGGCCGGATCCGGGCAAGCCAGGCCGAGCGCCTTGTCGATCGTCTCCCAGCGGGTCAGCTCGTCCCAATCGACCAGCGTGACGCCGATGCCGGTCTTGCCGGCGCGTCCCGTGCGCCCGATGCGGTGCACATAGGACTGCTCGTCCTCGGGGATCTGGTAGTTGATGACGTGGGTGATGTCGTCGATGTCGATGCCGCGGGCCGCGACGTCGGTGGCGACGAGCACGTCGATGGCACCGGTGCGGAACGCCTTGAGCGACTTCTCGCGCGCGGCCTGTCCCAGATCGCCGTGCACCGCGCCGACCTTGAAGCCGCGTTCGGCGAGCTCGTCGGAGACCTTCTGGGCGGTGCGCTTGGTGCGCGTGAAGATCATCGTGGCGCCACGGCCATTGGCCTGCAGTATGCGACTGACCAGCTCGACCTTGTCCAGCGCGTGGGCGCGGTAGACGAACTGCTCGGTGGTGTCGTGAATGGCCGCGGAATGCGGGGCCTCAGCCCGGATGTGAGTGGGCTGGTTCATGAACGTGCGGGCCAGCGTGATGATCGGGTCGGGCATCGTCGCCGAGAACAGCATGGCCTGCCGTTCGTCGGGGATCTGCTTGAGGATCCGCTCGATGTCGGGCAGGAAGCCGAGGTCGAGCATTTCGTCGGCCTCGTCGAGCACCAACATCGACAGCCCACCCAGCCGCAGGTGGCCCTGCTGCGCTAGGTCGAGCAGCCGCCCCGGGGTGCCGACGACGACGTCGACACCCTTCTGCAGCGCTTCGATCTGCGGCTCGTAGGGCCTGCCGCCGTAGATGGACGTGACGGTCAGCTTGCGCTCGCCGGCGGTCAGGTACTTCGCCGCCATAGCCAGGTCGCCGGACACCTGCAGACAGAGTTCGCGGGTGGGCACCACGACGAGCGCGCGGGGGATACCGGACAGCGGGCGCTCGGTGTCGGTGGTGATGCGCTGCAGCAGCGGCACCCCGAAGGCCAGGGTCTTGCCCATGCCGGTGCGCGCCTGCCCGATGAGGTCGTCGCCTGCGAGGGCGAGTGGGAGCGTCAGTTCTTGGATAGCAAAGGGATGTTCCTTGCCGTCTTCGGCGAGCGCGCGCACTATTTCGTCGCGAACTCCGAGTTCGGCAAACTTCGGATTGAGGTGAGTCATGCTGTTAGGACGTAGCCTTTCTGGGTCGAACCTCGTAAGTCCTCGCGGATTTCCACGCGCGCACGAGTTCGACGAAGCTACGGCCGAGGGCCCTGCGTTGAGGTCGCGGGCCGACTGCGTGCACGCACATTTCTTAGGTAGCGGCTGGTCACTTTCGATCGTGCCGGGCCACTGCCTACTTCCATGATAGCTGGCTGCCTTTGCCCGGCGGTCGGCGCGCCCATCCGCGTCTAGAGTTGGGCCATGACTTCCACGCCGCCCGCGGCCTCTCCTGAGCAGACCGCTTCGGGCGTGTCGGCCGACCATCCCGGCGTCAACGAGCTTTTCGCGCTGTTGGCCTATGGCGAGGTGGCGGCGTTCTACCGGCTCACCGACGAGGCCCGCATGGCGCCGAATCTGCGTGGCCGGATCAACATGGCCAGCATGGCCTCCGCGGAGATGAACCATTACGAGGTGCTGCGCGATGCCTTGGAGCGCAGGGGAGTCGACGTGGTGCCCGCGATGACGAAATACGCTTCGGCGCTGGAGAACTACCACCGGCTGACGACGCCGAGTACGTGGCTGGAAGCGTTGGTCAAGACCTACGTCGGCGACGCGCTTGCGGCGGACTTCTACCTGGAGATCGCCGACGCCATGCCTGACGAGGTGGCCGACGTCGTACGAGCGGTGCTGTCGGAAACCGGGCACTCGCAGTTCGTGGTGGCCGAGGTGCAGGCTGCGGTGACGGCCAGCGAGAAACAGCGCCACCGGCTGGCGCTGTGGTCGCGCCGGCTGCTCGGTGAGGCCATCACCCAAGCGCAGTTCGTCATGGCCGAGCACGACGAGCTCGTCGACCTGGTCATGTCCAGCGGCGAAGGCCTCACCCAGATGACCGAGTTCTTCGACCGGCTGCAGCGCACGCACAGCAGCCGCATGCATGAGCTCGGCCTGGCCTGAGCTACTTGGTGCAGTTCGCGATCATCGTGTTGTTGTTCTGCACGGCGATCGCAGTGCCCGAAGCGTCGGCGATGCTGCAGTTCAGCTGACCGGCCACGCTCGTCGCGGTGACCGAGCTCAGCGTCACACCCGGATCCAGCACGATCGTCTTCGCCCATGGCAGCGCCACGTTGACGTCGGTCTGCAGCGCTCCCTGTGAGTCGGTGTAGATCACGGTGACCAGGTCGAGGAGATTGCGATTGCCCGTGACGCGGTAGGTGATCGTGTTCGGCCCGGGTGTGGGCGGCGGTGCCGATTCGGTCGGAGCCTCGCTGGGCGTGGCGCTGGCGGTCGGCGTCACGGTCGTGACCGTTTCGGGCGGTAACGTCGCCGCCGGCGGGGGCGACGACGAGGTCGTCGCGGCAGGTGGTGCCGACGTGATGGCTGGTTGTGAGGTGATGACCGGCGGAGCAACCGTGGTGGACACCGAGCCGCTGTCGCCGCCGCCGAGGATGACGACCGTGCAGATCACCGCGACGAGCAGAATCGCGCCTGCCACGCCGGCGATCCAGACCCACCGCCGATCGATCGGCTCGTAGTACTCCTCGATGTCCTCGTAGTCGTCGTACTCCTCGAGGCCCGGGTACACGTCGTTGCGCTCGCGATCGAGGTCGACGGTCTCGCCGTCGTCCCCGTGGCTGGGGATCCGTTCGGTGGGGCTCAAAGAATACGGTGAATGTGCGGTGTATTGCCTGTTCATGCGCTATCCCGGTCCTTCATATTTCAATGCCGGGCCTGATGCTATCGAGGCTGATGTGACGAATGAGGTTGACGCGCTGCGCCTTTGGTCACGGTCCGGACTCGGTTCGGTCGAGAATCCGCGCGGCAAGGCCGTACCGCGGGTTCGCTAACCGCGCTGGATCATCGGTTCGCTACCCGCGCTGGATCATCGGTTCGCTACCCGCGAAGTGGCCGGGGCGGCATCGCGCCGCATGCGTCCACTAGCCTTCAAGTCGAGGAACACACGAACGGAAAGGGTCCAGCGTGGAGGTCAAGATCGGTGTCACCGACAGCCCGCGCGAGCTGATCTTCAACAGCGCGCAGACACCCAGCGAGGTGGAGAAGTTGATCGCCGATGCGCTCGGAAAGGACTCGGGCGTGCTGGCTCTGACCGACGAGAAGGGCCGCCGGTTCCTCGTGCAGTCGGCGAAGATCGCATACGTCGAGATCGGCGCCGCCGACATCCGCCGAGTCGGCTTCGGTGTCGGCGCAGTCGGCTCGGAGGCCGTCAAGAGCGGGTAAGCGGCACGTGGGACAGGCCGCCCCAGATGAACTGCACCGTGCCCTCCACCGCGTCGTCCTTGGAGATCGGCCGGTCGTTGTTGAGCCAATAGCGGGCTGAGTCGACGCTGATGGCCACCAGCCCGACCGCGATCATCCTGGCCCGGTGCGGCTCCAGCCCGGAGTCGTGGCTGATCAGGTCGAATACCGCATCGGTGCACGCCTCCGTGGCCACCTTGACCTGCGCGTATACCTGGGGCTCGGTCACATAGTCGTTCTCGAAGATCAGCCGGTAGCCCTGGCCGTCGTGCTCGATGAAGTCGAAGAAGGCGTCCACCGCGGCGCGCACCCGCTGCCGGTTGTCGGTGGTGGTGCGCAGCGCCTGGCGTACACCCGAGACGAGATTGTCGGCGTGCCGCTGCAGCACGGCCAGATACAGCTCTAGCTTGGACGTAAAGTGTTGGTAGAGAACGGGTTTGCTTACACCTGCGCGGTCGGCGATCTCGTCCATTCCCGCGGCATGGTAGCCACGGTCCACGAAAACCTCGCTCGCAGCGGCGAGTAACTGCCCGCGGCGTTCGTCGCGGGGCAGCCGGTTCCCACGCCGGCCGGCGCCGGACACCGCGCCACCGTTCGCCGGTTGCGCGCCCCGCCTCGCGGCGGTGTTGGCGAGATCGCTCATCACGTCCTTCATCTGAATGCGTTTCGCTCCGACATTACTACCGTTGCCACTGCGATAGCGGATGCACGCCATAGCGAGGTGGCGGTGCGCCGGAAGTGCAAGTGCAGCAGACTGTGCCATCCTGTTTCGGTGACCTACGACCCGGGGCGTCGCGGGAGCGGTCGCGTGCCCGTGTTGCGAGACGAGTGGCGAGAGCCATTGCGCGCGCAACGCGACCCCCTCGCCGAGGATTCCGGCCGGGTCAGATCCAACCGCGACGAGCATCGCCGCGTTCGCAAGCAGACGTGGCTGGGCCGCTTCATCTCCACTTACGGGTGGCGGGCCTACGCGTTGCCGGCGTTGATCGCGCTGACGGCCTTCGTGGTGTACCAGACCGTCACCGGAACCAACGCGCCCGCGCCCAAGGAGGTCGAGGGGCCGGTTCAGGGCCCGCCGACCATCGGCGTGACGAGCACGCAGATCATCGGTGCGCCGCCCAAGGGGCTCACCCAGTTCGATGTGAACCTGCCCACCGGCATCCTGCCCGACGGCGGCCCGATCACCGAGACCGGCGCCAAGACGTGGCACATCGTGCCCGGCACCACACCCAAGGTTGGCGAGGGCACCACCAAGACGTTCACCTACACCGTCGAGGTCGAGGACGGCATCGACACCACGACATTCGGCGGCGACGACGGCTTCGCCCGGATGGTCAGCGAAACCCTGGCCAACCCCAAGAGCTGGACCCACAACCCGCAGTTTGCGTTCACCCGGATCGACAGCGGCGAACCCGATTTCCGGGTGTCGCTCAGCTCGCCGATGACAGTGCGGGAGGGCTGCGGCTACGACATCCAACTCGAGGCCTCCTGCTACAACCCCGCCTACGCCGACCAGCCTCGGGTGTTCATCAACGAGGCCCGCTGGGTCCGCGGCGCCGTCCCGTTCCAGGGGGACGTCGGCTCCTACCGGCAGTACCTGGTCAATCACGAAATCGGGCACGCGATGGGCTATCAGCGACACGAAGGATGCGGGCAGGACGGCGGGCTGGCGCCGATCATGATGCAGCAGACGTTCTCGACCACCAACAATGACGCCGCCCGGTTCGACCCGGAGTCGGTCAAACCCGACGGCAAGACCTGCCGCTTCAACCCCTGGCCGTACCCGATCGCCTAGCGCGCCGACTCGCCGTCGGGAAGCATCGCGACCGGACTACCGTTGTGGTGGGTACTGCAGTGACCGTCAAATAAGGAGACTCTCGGTGTCGACTCCGTTGCCGCCGCTGGTAGAACCGGCCGGCGAGCTGACGCGCGAGGAAGTCGCGCGCTACAGCCGTCACCTCATCATCCCGGACCTGGGAGTGGACGGGCAGAAACGGCTGAAGAACGCGAAGGTGTTGGTCATCGGTGCCGGTGGGCTCGGCTCGCCGACGCTGTTGTACTTGGCCGCCGCGGGCGTGGGCACCATCGGCATCGTCGAGTTCGATGTTGTCGACGAGTCCAATCTGCAGCGCCAGATCATCCACGGCCAGTCCGACATCGGTCGGTCCAAAGCGGAGAGCGCACGGGACTCGGTTCGCGAGATCAACCCGCTCGTCGAGGTGCGGCTGCACGAGTTTCGGCTGGAGCCGGACAACGCCGTCGAGCTGTTCGAGCAGTACGACCTGATCCTCGATGGCACCGACAACTTCGCGACCCGCTATCTGGTGAACGACGCCGCTGTGCTGGCCGGCAAGCCGTATGTGTGGGGGTCGATCTACCGCTTCGAGGGCCAGGTGTCGGTGTTCTGGGAGGACGCGCCCGACGGACTCGGCCTGAATTACCGCGACCTGTACCCGGAGCCGCCGCCACCCGGCATGGTGCCGTCGTGCGCCGAGGGCGGCGTGCTGGGCATCCTGTGCGCGTCGATCGCCTCGGTGATGGGCACCGAAGCGATCAAGCTGATCACGGGCATCGGCGAGCCGCTGCTGGGCCGGCTGATGGTCTACGACGCGCTCGACATGACCTACCGCACCATCAAGATCCGCAAGGACCCGGCCACGCCGAAGATCACCGAGCTGATCGACTACGAGGAGTTCTGCGGCGTGGTGTCCGAAGCGGCCGCCGAAGCCGCTGCCGACTCCACGATCACGCCGCGTGAGTTGAAGGAGCTTCTGGATTCCGGTAAGCCGTTGGCGCTGATCGACGTTCGTGAACCGGTCGAGTGGGACATCAACCGCATCGAGGGCGCAGAGCTGATCCCCAAGGGCGCGTTCGAATCGGGCGAGGCGCTCGCCAAGCTTCAGGTCGACCGCACCCCGGTCTTCTACTGCAAGACGGGCGTGCGCTCGGCCGAGGTGCTCGCCATCGTCAAGAAGGCAGGCTTCTCCGACGCGATGCATGTGCAGGGCGGAATCGTCGCGTGGGGCAAGCAACTCGAGCCCGACATGGTGATGTACTGACACCTGGTTAAAGCGTGCCGGGCGACCGGTCCGGCACCGCCCTTCTTCGGTTCATGCCGATCTCTCGGGATGAACGTCAGTTCCCGCGGCTTCCGACTTCTTCCACGCGTTGAATGCATTGATGAGGTCAATGGCGGTAAACGGCACATCCACCTCCGCGTCGGTTCAACGGACATCCAGCGCATCCTTCACAATGCGTAGGGACTGGTTGTAGGCGAACCGCGCCGCCCCCGCATGGCGTGCTAGAACACATTGCTGTTCGGCCGTCGGGGCAAGGCAGTACTTGAAGGTGGTATGCCGCGTCATCTCACAAGCACAGTTGCACACGACTCCGACAAGTCTCATCGCCAAACGTTCCGCCACGATTTCGCGGTATCGCGATGGTTGAGCCGTGTTAGCGGAGTCAGCGCTTACGCTGAGGTGGTGACTGTCGAACGGCCGCCGGATCATGTGCTGGCGGCGTTCGGACTGACCGGCGCGCAGCCGGTTGCGCTCGGGTCGAGCTGGGAGGGCGGCTGGCGCTGCGGCGAGGTCGTGCTGTCGATGGTTGCCGACCACGCCCGCGCCGCGTGGTCGGCCAAAATTCGCGAGACGTTGTTCGTCGACGGTGTGCGGCTGGCCCGGCCGGTGCGCTCGACCGACGGCCGTTACGTGGTGGCAGGCTGGCGGGCCGATACATACGTCGCGGGTACGCCTGAGCCGCGCCATGACGAGGTGGTGTCGGCGGCGGTGCGGCTGCACGAGGCGACAGCCAAACTGGAGCGGCCCCGTTTCTTGACCCAGCCGCCGGTTGCGCCGTGGTCCGACGTCGACGTGTTCATCGCCGCCGACCGGGCGGCGTGGGAGGAGCGGCCGCTGCACTCGCTGCCGGCGGGAGCCCGGGTGTCGCCGGGCACGCCCGACGGGCAGCGCTCGATCGAGTTGATCAACCAGCTTGCCGCGCTGCGCCGACCGACCAAGAGCCCCAACCAGTTGGTGCACGGCGATCTCTACGGCACAGTGCTTTTCGCGGGCACCGCCGCACCCGGCATCACCGACATCACGCCGTACTGGCGGCCGTCGTCCTGGGCGGCTGGAGTGGTGGTCGTGGACGCGCTGGCATGGGGCGAAGCCGACGACGGGCTGATCGAGCGCTGGAGCCCGCTGCCGGAGTGGCCGCAGATGTTGTTGCGCGCGTTGATGTTCCGGCTCGCTGTGCACGCACTGCATGCGCGGTCGACGGCCGCGGCGTTCCCGGGTCTGGCCCGGACGGCCGCCTTGGTCCGGCTGGTGCTCTAGAAGCGCGAGCAGACGCAAAATCGCATAAACCGCGACCAAATCGTGCGACTTTGCGTCTGTTCGCGCTCAGAACTCGTGGCGCACTTCGGCCAGGTTGATCCGGCCGTCGCTGGCCAGCACGCCCTCGGCCCGTAGCAGCTCCAACTGCCGCGTCGTCAGGTGCGGCGCGGGCCGGCCGGATGCCCTGATCACCCGATGCCACGGCAGATCCGACGAATCGGTACGCATGATCCAGCCGACAATGCGCGGACTGGAAAGCCCTGCCACCTCAGCGATGTCACCGTAGGTCGACACCCGGCCGGACGGGATCGACGCGACCAGCGCGCGCACGGTCTCGACCTGTTCGTCGGTGACCGCGGCCATCTCAGCCGCGCTCCAGCTGCTTGCGGATCACCGCCGCAGCCTCGGCAGGCCGCGCCTGCGGAACCATGTGGTCGCAGTCGAACTCGACGAATGTGAAGTCGGGGCGTTCCCGGAGTCCGGTGAGCAATTCATCCGTCACGTACGGCGGGTCGGTCTTCGTGGCAATCACGAGCGTGACCGGTATTCCACTGCGGGGCAAGCTAATTGGGCGCGCCAGCTCGCTCCAGTACGACAACATCGCCGGGATGCTGATCCGCCATCCCGCCCGCCCGTTGGGCTGCTCGATCAAATGCTCATCGAGCTCGCGGTCCAGTTCGTCTGGATCGACCTCGCCCCATGAGCCGTTCGCCTTCTCCAGTCGGGCTTCCTCACGGTCGGTGTAGTCCGGCGAGGCGAACATGTCGTCCGCGATATCGCGCATCCAGCCGCCGTCCAGTGCCACGGCGGGATCGAGCAGCACCAGCGCCGCGACCAGATCCGGGCGTGCGGCAGCCAGATTCAGCGCTACCGCGCCGCCGAACGAATGCCCGACCACTACCACGGGTCCGTCCGCCTCCGCGTCGAGCAGGCGCGCCAGCGCGCTGACATTCGCATTGATGTTCCACGGCGCCGCCCACGACGACCGTCCGTGCCCGATCAGGTCCGGTGCGACGATCGCGAATTCGGGCAGATGTCGCGTCGCCAGCGTCTGCCAGCGCTGGCCATGCCCGGTCAAGCCGTGGACGGCCAGGATCTGCGGTGGGCGAGCCGGGCCGTAGCGGTGCACGTGCAGCAGGTCGGTCACGGCCGCCATGCTGCCAGCAGCCGACGACGGCTGCTTGTCGGACCCCCGTGGTGTCATGCCCTCATGTCCGCACCGCAGACCGAACTGACCCCGACCGCCCTCACCGAACCGGGTATGCGCGGCGTGGTGCGCGTGCTGGGCGGCGCGGGTACGGGCAAGAGCAGCTTGTTGATTCGGGCTGCGACGGCCCATATCGCCGCGGGCAGCGAGCCAGAATCGGTACTGCTGCTCACGGGTTCGGCCCGGCTCGGCAGCCACGCCCGAGCGGCCATCATATCGGCCTTGTTGTCTGCCGGCAGTCGCGCCGTGGTCCGCGAGCCGCTGGTCCGCACCGTGCACTCGTATGCGTTCGCGGTGCTGCGGCTGGCGGCGCAGCGCAACGGCGACCCGCCGCCGCGGCTGATCACCAGTGCCGAGCAGGACGGCATCATCCGCGAACTGCTCGCAGGCGATGTGGAGGACGGCGACGCTCCCCCGCGAGCGGGAGGTGCCCCCACGCCTGCGTGGCCCGGCCAGCTGCGGCCCGCGTTGAGCACCGTCGGGTTCGCCAACGAATTGCGCGACCTGTTGGCTCGCTGCACCGAGCGCGGTGTGGATCCCGTTGCGCTGCAACGTATCGGGCGCGCCCACGGCCGGCCCGAATGGCTGGCCGCAGGCCAGTTCGCACAGGCCTACGAACAGATCATGCTCCTGCGCTCTGCCGTTGGCATGGCGGCGCCGCAGGCGACCGTGCCCGCACTTGGCGCCGCCGAACTGGTCGGTGCCGCGCTGGAAGCGTTCGCGACGGACGCAGATCTGCTCGCTTCGGAGCGCAGCAGGATCAAGCTGCTTCTTGTCGACGACGCGCAGCATCTCGACCCGCAGGCTGCTCGGCTGGTGCGCGTGCTGTCGGCCGGTGCCGAGCTGACCGTCATCGCCGGAGACGCCAGCCAGTCGGTGTTCGGTTACCGCGGCGCCGATCCGTCGCTGTTGCGCGGCGACGAGCCCGCCATCACGCTCACCCAATCGCTGCGGTGCGCACCGGCAATCGCCGACGCCATCACCGCGGTCGCGCGGCGGCTACCGGGCGCCGACGCCGCCCGCGAGGTAAGCGGTGCCGAACATCGGGCGGGCTCGCTCAAGGTTCGGATCGCCGCGACGCCGCACGCAGAATCGGCGTTGATCGCCGACGCACTGCGCCGCGCACACCTGATCGACGGCGTGCCGTGGTCGCAGATGGCGGTGATCGTGCGGTCGGTGCCGCGGCTGGGCGCGACGCTGGCGCGTGCCCTTGTCTCTGCGGGAGTGCCGGTGGAGGCGCCGGGGCCGAGCGGTACGCTGGCCGATCAGCCCGCTGTGCGGGCGCTGCTGACGGTGCTCGACGTGACGGCGTACGGTCTCGACGGCGACCGGGCGCTGTCGCTGCTGACCGGGCCGATCGGTCGAGTCGACCCGGTGTCGCTGCGTCAACTGCGACGTGCGTTGCGTCGCGCCGATGGCCGCCAGCCGCCGCGCGAGTTCACCGACTTGCTCACCGACGCGCTCGACAACGAAACCATCAGCCTCTCAACAGATCTGGACAGACCACTGCGGCGGGTGCGTGCGGTGATCGCAGCCGCGCGCCGCAGCGTGGAAGACGGACAAGACCCGCGCTACACGCTGTGGCAGGCCTGGCATCGGTCCGGCCTGCAGCGGCGCTGGCTGGCGGCCAGTGAGCGCGGCGGCCTGGCAGGCGTGCAGGCCCACCGCGACCTCGACGCGGTGACTGCGCTGTTTGACGTGGCCGAGCAGTATGTCGCGCGGACCGCGGGCGCGTCGCTGCGCGGCCTGGTCGACCACGTCGAAGCGATGGGGCTTGCGCCGACGCCCCGTGATCAGCAATCAGAGACCGATGCGGTCGCGGTCCTCAGCGCGCACGCGGCGCTTGGCCGGGAATGGGAGTTCGTCGTCATCGCGGGACTGCAGGAAGGGCTGTGGCCCAATACCGTTCCCCGCGGTGGCGTCTTGGGTACTCAGCGGCTCGTCGACGTGATGGACGGCGTCGCGACGGATGTCGAGCGTGGCTTGTCGAGCAGGGCACCGCTGCTGGCCGAGGAACGCAGGCTGCTGATCGCCGCCATGGGGCGGACCCGCAGCCGCTTGCTGGTGACCGCCGTGGACAGCGACAGTGGCGACGAATCGATGCTTCCGTCGCCGTTCTGCGATGAGCTTTCGGCGTTGGCGACCGATCCCGATCCTGAGCCGCCCGAACCGATCCACGCGCCTCGCGTGCTGGCCCCGTCGGCTCTGGTCGGTCGGCTGCGGGCGGTGGTGTGCGCAGCACCGGATGCGGTCGAAGACATGGTACGGGCCTGCGCGGCAACGCAATTAGCTCGGCTCGCGCATTCCGCTGTCGCTGGCGCCGATCCAGCCCAGTGGTACCCTATGACGCCGCTATCCACCGATGAGCCGCTGTGGAATGGCGACGACCACGTCGTGACACTGTCGCCATCGACGCTGCAGACGCTGACCGACTGCCCACTGCGCTGGCTGCTCGAGCGCCACGGCGGCACCGACGGGCGAGATGTCCGCTCCGCGGTCGGGTCCCTGCTGCACGCCCTGGTCGCCGAGCCGGGCAAGACCGAGAACCAGATGCTCAACGAACTCGAAAAGCTCTGGAGCAGGCTACCGTTCGATTCGCAGTGGTTTTCGGACAACGAGCTGGCGCGACACCGCGCGATGCTCTCGACATTCTTGCAGTGGCGCGCGCAAACCCGCGCCACGCTCACCGAGGTTGGCACCGAGATTGACGTCGACGGCACCGTCGGCCCCGGAGTGCGGGTGCGTGGCCGCCTGGACCGACTCGAACGCGACACCGCGGGCCGGTTGGTCGTGGTCGACATCAAGACCGGCAAGACCCCCGTCAGCAAGGATGACGCGCAACGGCACGCTCAGCTGGCCATGTACCAGCTTGCTGTCGCAGAAGGCCTACTGTCACAAGGTGATACGCCGGGTGGAGGCCGCTTGGTCTATCTCGGCAAGACCTCAGCGGGCGGTGCCGCTGAACGCGAACAGGACCCGCAGACCGAAGACACCCGCGCGGAATGGCTCGAGCAGATCCGCCAAGCGGCGGCAGCCACTCAGGGACCCGGGTTCCTCGCCCGGGTCAACGACGGCTGCACACACTGCCCGGTGCGGGCCATGTGCCCGGCCCAGACCGCTGCCGGAAGACGACCGTGACACCACGCTATAGTCCGGCCGAATTAGCTTCGGCGCTTGGCCTTTTCGCGCCCACGGAAGAGCAGTCCGCGGTGATTGCGGCCCCGCCAGGGCCGCTCGTGGTCATCGCAGGCGCCGGCGCGGGCAAGACGGAAACCATGGCGGCCCGCGTCGTATGGCTGGTCGCCAACGGATACGCAAGCCCCGGCGAGGTGCTCGGCCTGACGTTCACGCGCAAGGCCGCGGGTCAGCTGCTGCGGCGCGTCCGCATGCGACTGGCGCGTCTCGCCGGTGCCGGCCTCGTTCCCGGCTGCGGCGACATGGCCGACGACCCAGCGACCGTCAGCACCTACCATGCGTTCGCCGGCAACCTGCTGCGCGAGCACGGCCTCTTGCTGCCGGTCGAGCCCGACGCCCGACTGCTCAGCGAAACAGAGCTGTGGCAGTTGGCCTTTCGCGTGGTCTGCGAACATCCCGAGCACCTCGACACGGACAAGACTCCGGCCGCGGTGACCGCGATGGTGCTGCGGCTCGCGGGGCAGCTGGCCGAACACCTCGTGGACACCACGCAACTGCGCGACACCCACGTCGAACTGGAGCGGCTGGTGCACGGGCTGCCGGCCGGGCCCTTTCAGCGTGACCGCGGACCCAGCCAGTGGCTGCTGCGCATGCTGGCCACCCAAACCGAACGCACCCAACTCGTTCCGCTGATCGACGCACTGCATGCGCGCATGCGGACGGAAAAGGTGATGGACTTCGGCATGCAGATGGCCTCGGCCGCCCGATTGGCGTCGGCGTTCCCGCAAGTCGGCCAGCAGCTGCGCGAACGGTATCGCATCGTCCTGCTGGATGAGTATCAGGACACCGGGCACGCGCAGCGCGTGGCGCTGTCATCGCTGTTTGGCCGCGGCGTCGATGACGGCCTGGCCTTGACGGCCGTCGGCGATCCGATCCAGTCGATCTACGGGTGGCGCGGCGCGTCGGCGACGAACCTGCCACGGTTCACCACCGACTTCCCGCGGCCGGACGGAACGCCTGCGCCCACGCTCGAGTTGCGCACAAGCTGGCGCAATCCGCCGCGGGCGCTGCATCTCGCGAACGCGGTGTCCGCCGAGGCGCGGCGCCGTTCGGTGGCGGTGCGGGCGCTGCGGCCGCGGCCTGACGCCCAGCCGGGTGTGATCCGGTGCGCATTGCTGACAGACGTCGCTGCCGAACGGGATTGGGTCGCAGACCATTTGGCGCGGATTTACCACGGCGCCCGCAGAGATGGGTCTGCAGTCCCGACCGCGGCGGTGCTGGTACGTCGCAACTCCGACACCGCGCCGATGGCCGACGCGCTTGCGGTACGCGGTGTCCCGGTTGAGGTTGTCGGCCTTGCCGGGTTGCTGGCGGTACCCGAGGTCGCCGACCTGGTGGCGATGCTGCGTTTGGTCGCCGATCCCACCGCAGGAGCCGCCGCCATGCGGGTGCTCACGGGGCCGCGGTGGCGACTGGCAGGCCGCGATGTCGCCGCCCTGTGGCGACGTGCCGTAGACCTCGATGACCGGCCGACGCGCGACGCCACCACCGAGCAGATCGTCGCGCAGGCCGCCGCGGACGCCGACGGGGCCTGCCTAGCCGACGCGATCTGCGATCCCGGCCCGGCCGATGCGTATTCGACCGCAGGACACAGCCGAATCGTCGCGCTGGGCCGCGAGCTGACCGCCCTGCGCGCCCACCTGACGCACCCGCTGCCCGAGCTCGTCGCCGAGGTGCGCCGGGTGATCGGCATCGACACCGAGGTCAGGGCCGCGAGGCCGGTCGCATCGGGCTGGTCGGGCACCGAGCACCTGGATGCGTTCGCCGACGTGGTGGCCGACTTCGCCGCCAGGCCGGGCGCGACGATGGCCAATCTGCTGGCGTTTCTGGATGCCGCCGAGGAGGTGGAGAACGGCCTGGCGCCCGCCGAAATGTCCGTCGCCAACGACCGGGTGCAGATCCTCACCGTGCACGCGGCCAAGGGGTTGGAGTGGCACGTGGTTGCGGTTCCGCACCTGTCCGGGCGGGTGTTCCCGTCGACGGCATCGACACGCACGTGGCTCACCGACGCAGGCGATCTGCCGCCGCTGCTGCGCGGCGACCGCGCCACGGTATCCGAGCACGGCGTCCCGGTGCTCGACACATCCGACGTCAACGATCGAAAGAGATTGTCCGACAAGATCTCCGATCACAAACGCCGTCTCGAGCAGCGCCGCATCGACGAGGAGCGCAGGCTGTTGTACGTGGCGCTCACCCGCGCCGAGGACACCCTGCTGCTGTCGGGTCACCATTGGGGCGCCTCCGAGACCAAACCCCGCGGTCCCTCCGAATTCCTCTGCGAGCTCAAGGACATCATCGAAACGTCGGACACCGCAGGCAACCCCTGCGGCGTCATCGAACACTGGGCACCGGCACCAGCCGATGGTGAGCCGAATCCGTTGCGTGACAAGGCGATCGAAGCGCTCTGGCCGACCGACCCCGTCGGTGTGCAGAGGAAACACATGGACAGCGGGGCGGCGCTGGTGACGCAGGCGATGACGGGCGCTCTCGGCGCGAACACCGAGGACATCGACGGATGGGCGGCCGACGTCGACGCCCTGCTGGCTGAGCGTGACCGCGCGGCCGACCCGCAAGTGCCACCGCTTCCCGCTCAACTGTCGGTCAGCATACTGGTCGAGCTCGGTCGCGACCCCGACGGCGTCCCGCAACGGCTACGCCGGCGTCTGCCGACCCGGCCGGATCCGCACGCCTTGCTGGGCACCGCATTTCACGATTGGGTGCAGCGGTTCTTCCACGCCGAGCGGCTGTTCGACCTCGACGACCTGCCCGGCGCCGTCGATCGCGACGCCGGCGACACCGAAGATCTCGCCGAGCTGCAGGCCGCTTTCGCGGTGTCGCCGTGGGCGTCCCGCACACCGATCGACGTGGAGGTCCCGTTCGACATGGTCCTCGGCGGACGCGTGGTGCGCGGCCGCATCGACGCGATCTTCACCGACGACGACGGCGGCGTCACGGTGGTGGACTGGAAGACGGGCGAACCTCCAGCCACCCCAGAAGCCAAGCAGCACGCGGCGATTCAGCTCGCGGTCTACCGGCTGGCGTGGGCACACCTGAGTGTCCGCCCGGTGGAATCGGTGCGCGCGGCATTCCACTACGTGCGGTCAGGACGGACCGTCAGCCCCGACACGCTCCTCGGCGCA
>Ga0075428_100000938_pt1 | contig 30839 bp, 27 predicted proteins | sample RhiMetdeltSRZDD2_FD_75291 | JGI IMG/M metagenome (GOLD analysis project Ga0075428, IMG submission 75291) | Populus rhizosphere microbial communities from Tennessee, USA - Rhizosphere MetaG P. deltoides SRZDD2 | ecosystem: Host-associated > Plants > Roots > Rhizosphere > Soil | place: USA... | reverse complement strand
AGCTCGTCGAGCGCCCGCATGACCGAGAAGTGCGCCTGGTCCGACGCGTAGACGCGGGCACCCTCGAGGGCGGCGCCGCGCGGCGGATGGTCGAGGCCGCGCAGGTGCGGCAGCTGGACGTCCCGCGCCAGGGCCAACGCGATGAAGTTGGCCATGACACCGCCGGACGTCAGCAGCCCGAAGCTGCCCGGGCCGTAGCCGACGAGGTCGCACAGCCAATGGACGACCTCCTCCTCGACGAACGCGGCGACCGGCCCTGCCTCCCAGACGTCGACGCCCTGGTGAGCAACCTGCGACAGCGTCTCCCCGAGCACCGATGCAAAGAGGGGCGGCGGGGTGAAGTAGCCCCAGGTCCGCGGGTGGTAGGCGTTCATGAGGTGCGGCGCGAGACGCGTCCGCCACGCCTCGAGAACCTCCGACCACGCGGCGGGCTCCACCGGCGCCGGTCCTGGGCCGCCGCGATCGCCGAAGAACGCGCGCCGCAGATCCACGTAGCCGGCCGGCTCGCCGGTGCCACGGACGAGGCCGTGCTCGTAGACGTAGTCGAGAGCCGCCAGCCAGGTCGCCTCGCCGGCCGCCTCGAGCGCCGGGCGAGCCGCGTCCGATCGGAAGTCAAGCAGCTCGGAATCGGGGTGCCACTCGAAGCGATCGCGAGGCGGTTCGAGCTCCTCCGGCATCGCCGGATCGTACGGGTTCGGCCCCGCTAGAGTTCGAGGATGAGCGACCGCCCGCGCACGATCGTCTTCTTTCCTGAAGGGGCCTTCGGCCCGACGAACAACTGTGTGGGGATCGGTAATGTCCTCCGAACGCGCGGCCATCGGGTGGTGTTCATCGCCGAGGAGTCGTTCGCCGGGCGGCTGGAGGCGCAGGGCTTCGAAGAGCGGCTGATGCGTCTGGGCCCACCGCCCGAGACCGAGGAGGTCGCCGGCCAGTTCTGGATCGACTTCATCCGCGACACCGCACCCGTCTTCCGAAAGTCCACCCTCGAGCAGCTCGGCGAGTTCATCGCGCCAACGTGGCAGGCGCTCATCGATGGCTCGAAGTACGTCGACGACCGGCTCCGCGAGATCATCGACGAGCTCGAGCCGGACGCGATCGTCGAGGACAACGTCGTCGCCTTCTCGGCGCTGCCGGCGTCACGTCGGCCGTGGGTTCGGATCGTCTCGTGCAATCCGGCCGAGTTGAAGGACGCGGCCGTGCCGCCGTTCTCGTCCGGCTATCCGGTCGCGGATCGGAGCGCGTGGCCGGCGTTCCTCGACGAGGTCGATCGAACCCATCGCGACATGTGGTCTGACTTCGACTCGTTCGTCCGTGAGAAGGGCGCCCCCGGGCTGTCGTGGGGTGACTACGGCCCCGAGTTCATCCACGAGTCGCCGTGGCTGAACCTCTACGTCTACCCGGCCGAAGCCGACTACGAGCGCTCGAAGCCCCTCGGTCCGACCTGGCACCGCCTCGATTCGAGCGTCCGCGGGACCGATGCGTCCTGGGAGCTGCCCGCGCACCTCCGAGATGGCGACGGCGGCCAAAGCGCGCTCATCTACCTGTCGTTGGGCTCCCTGGGTTCGGCGGACGTGGGTTTGATGCAGCGCCTGGTTGACGTCCTCGGTGGGACGCGGCATCGGGTCATCGTTTCAAAGGGCCCGCTGGCCGATCAGATCACGCTCCACGACAACATGACCGGCGAGGGCTTCCTGCCCCAGCCGGCGATCCTGCCGATGGTCGACCTCGTGATCACGCACGGCGGCAACAACACGGTCACCGAGTGCTTCCACAATGGCAAGCCGATGATCGTGCTGCCGCTGTTCTGGGACCAGGTCGACAACGCCCAGCGGGTCGACGAGACGGGCTTCGGCCGGCGGCTCTCGACCTACGGCTTCGAAGACGCCGAGCTGACGGGGGCAGTCGACGACCTGCTAGCAAACGACGACCAGAAGGCACGGCTCGCGGCGATCTCGGGGCGACTCTCGGCGTCACCTGGGACGGTCCGCGCCGCGGACCTGATCGAACGTGTTGCATTCGGCACCACCTAAAGTCGCCTCTCGCATGGCGGCGGCCGTCATCGCGGTCGGATTGCTGGGATGCCAAGCACCCGGGATTTCGCGGGACCAAGCGATCACGCTCGCCGTTCGCCAGATCGGGCCGTCGACCGGACCTTTAGCGCTCGTCTCCGCCGTGCGCCAACCAGCGAGCGAGGCTGGCTCGGGTTCCGAGTGGGTCGTGACGTTCACGGGAACGTTTCAGGGCGAAGGCATCGGAGGCCAGCCGCCGCCGATCTTCCATCGGCGGACGATTGCGCTCGACGCCCTCAGCGGCGAAGTCCTCTGGCTCTCAGGAGAAGAGTGATGGACCTGCTTGTGCCGCTCCTCGCGCTCATCCATGTCGGCTCGGCGATGCTCTATGTCGCGGGCTACGCGAGCACAAAGCTGATGACGCGGATCGCCGTCCAGGCGGACTCCGAGGCCCGGAAGCACCTCCTCGAGCTCTCCGGCCGCTTCGATTTCACCTTCCAGATCCCGTTCGGCACGCTGGTCTCGCTCAGCGGCCTGGCCCTCACGTGGGCAAACGGCTACTCGTTCACGACGCCGTGGGTCCTCGCGTCGATCGTTCTGTACGCGGGTGTCGTCTTCATCGGAGCGGGCATCTGGCGGCGCCGCTCGGCGCTCGTCCGGGACGCCATCGCGGCCGACGACGATGCCCGGGTGCTGCGCCTCCTGACCGAACCCATGGCCCGCGCGCTCGGCTGGCTCGAGCTCGCCCTGATCGTCGCGGTCGTCACGCTCATGGTCCTGCGACCATCCTGACCTCGAGACCCTAGGTCGGGCGCGGCGCATTCCCGCGCCGCATTCGGCGCGCGCGGGACCACGCGAGGTACTCCAGGAGCTCCTCGCGCTCCTCGTCCGTGACATCCGCAAACAGAGCAGCGGTGACGGACGCAACTGGGGTCGCCGTGGTTTCGCCGGGAACCCGATACCCGCTCAGGCGCATCAGGTCTTCGTAGGGCACGCCAAGGGCCTCGCTCAGTTGAAGCAGAACCGGCGGCGACGGCTTCTTGACGGCGTCCTTCTCGAGCTTGCTCAAGTACGCGGCCGAGATCCCAGCGGCGCGGGCGGCATCAACGATCGGCAGGGCGCGAACCTCGCGCGCATGCCTCAGGACGACCCCCATCGAGGCTGCCATGGCGACTCACAACTACAGTAGCTGTAATAAACTACAGTTGACATTACACCATGACCGTGGTCTACTGCAAGAGCAGCAGTGGCCGGTGCAACTCCCGGCGGTGGTCCAACTCCCCCGCTTCCCCGGATGCCTCATCACAAACGGAGAAGCCATGGCCATCGATCAAGTCGAGCGAACGGTCGTCACGCAGACACCGAACGCCGAGGGCGGCACCGGTGCACAGACGACGCGCTCCGCGAGCCGGCAGACCACCTTCAATACGGGTGGGTCCGAGATGACCCGACGCGTCGTCGTCCTCCTCTTCGGGCTCGTCCAGGTCGTTATCGGACTGCGATTCGTGCTCCTGCTGTTGGATGCCCGCGAGGCCAACGGCCTGGTGTCCGGGATCATCACCTTCAGCCAGCTGTTCGTGGCCCCCTTCGAGGGGATCCTGCGAACGGACGCGCTCCACTCGGCAGGCAACATCTTCGATGTGACCGCGCTGGTTGCTCTCGCGGGCTGGACCATCCTCGAGCTCATCGTCATCTGGGTCGTCGGAATCTTCCGGCACCGCCAGACCGCCTGACCGCGGAAAGGAACGACACTCATGGATTTCATCGCGTGGATCGTCGTCGGCGCCATCGCCGGCTTCCTCGCCAGCAAGGTCATGGGCTCGAGTGAGGGCCTGCTGATGATGGTCGTGCTCGGCATCGTCGGCGGCCTCGTCGGCGGTTGGGTGGCGACCAACGTCTTCAAGATGGGTAAGGTCGACGGGATCAACATCGAGAGCATCTTCATCGCCACGCTTGGCGCGATCCTGGTCGTGTTCCTCGTGAGCCTCGTCAAGGGCGGACGTAGCCTTCGGATCGGCTCGCGGTGATCTCGGCGCTCGCTCTCGCCCGGCCGCTTGTGGCCGTGGCTGTGCGCGGCGCGACCCAGATCGCGGTCACGCTGATCCTGATCTTCGCCCTTTCCCGGCGGTGCTCGCCGCCGCAGCGCCCCGGGTGCCAATCGGGGGCTGAGCTCTCTCACTTCAGCGAAACGGCCGAGCCCGAAGGCTCGGCCGTTTTCACGTCCCGCGCCGCAACTCCAGCTCCCGGCTACCCTCCTGGCATGGCCGAACGGCTCAGCCTCATCAGCCTCGACAGCGCGATCAGGCTCGGCTAGTCGAAACTCGTGTCCGAGGAAGCCCCGCCGCCGTCGGTTCGAGACGTCCAATACAAGGGCGAGCCGCTCGATGCCGCCCGCGGGCCGGGCCTCGGTTGCTTTCGGATCCAGCTCGTCGTCCTTGTCGTGCTCATCTTCCTGGCGCCGCTGAGCGCGGTCTGGGGCTGGCCGCCGGCCGTCAGCGCGGCGCTTCTCATCGCGCTCATCGTGCTGCTGCTGATCTCCGGCCAGACGATCATCTTCCTGCTCCGCCTCGTTGCCGCAGACAGGCGCGCGGGTCGACGGCGGCCGGTGGCTTCGAAGACCCGCACGGTCGGCGAGCTCGAAGACGCGTCGAATGACCCGGGCCAGGTGCGCGCGGACGGGCCCACGGAGGAGCTCTGAAGCCAGCCTGGCCCTCCGGATTCCGCTGGCAGCGAAACTTCCCGGCCGGGGAGATCGATAAGGGGCCGCGGGACGCGACGGAGGTCCCGGATCGCGCGGGACGTCGCGCTCCGGCCCGGTGCAGGACGCGCTTATCGCTGCCGTAACCGGCAGAGTTCCGGTGGGGGAGGAATCGGGCGGGTCTGGCGCCTGGGATCAAGGCAATCCGCCCGGCGGCCAGCAGGACACCCGGGGCGGCGTGCGAGAATAGCCGCCCCGACCCAGACGAGAACGAGCCTGCCTCGAGAACCCGGAGGATCTCCCGCACGTGCCCGTGCATGCCACGTTCTTCAACGTCCGCCGCGGTCGCGACCCGTTCTTCAAGTTCTTCATGAAGACCGTGTTCCGACGACGCGTGCACGAGTGGGAAGAGAAGTTCGGGATCAAGTTCATGGGCTGGTACAACGTCGCCCACGGCGGGGACTTCGACAACGTCATCCTGTTCGACCTGCCGAACTACGCTGTTCTCGACGACTTCGAAAACGACGCCGGAACGAAGCTGATCGCCCATCGCGCCGCGGAGTGGATGTTCGAGCGCCACCGCTCGATGTTCCTTCGCGAACGCCTCGGGCCCGACCTCGAATACCACGGATAGGAGGCGCGCGATGGACTTCCGCAGCGAAGCGCTGGCCGAGCTCGCGCGTGACGCGTCGCTCGAACGCTCCGACTTCCTCGTCCGGGCGGGCGAGCAGCTCGAGCGGTTCATGAAGGCGAACGAAGGCCGAATCCAGTCGCTTGGCGGCCTCGTCCTCCTGGATTCCGACGACGAGTACCTCGCGGTCGCACCGGACAGCACGTTCCGCAGCCGCAGCCGCGTGTATGACGAGGACACCGGCGACTGGGTCAGCGAGACCGAGATCATCGAGGCGGCCGCCGAGCTCGCCGAGATCTACAACCCGGCCGACATCTTCGCCGCGTTCGCCGAGGCGGCAGAGAACGCGGAAGCCGAGGGCGGCGACGAAGAGACCGACCAGGGCGACGGCCTCACGATCCGCGTGAACGGCGAGGATCCATACGCAGCTGCAGCAGATCGCTGGGCTGCGGTCCAGCCGGATGACGCGGCTGAATCCGACGAGGACGACGGTACCGACGAAGGCGCGGCCCGGCGGCTGTACGACCTCGCCCTCGACTTCCAGGAGCGCAGCCAGCTGACCGAGGGGCGGCTCCTCTCGCAGTTCGAGGAGGCGGCAGCGGGCTACTCGTCGCGGCTCGGCGAGATCATCATCACCGAGGATGACGACGAGCGCCTCGTGCTCTCGACGGGAGCCCGGTTGCGGGCGTCCGTCCTGTCCGAGGAGAGCGGCTCGTGGGAGGCGCTCGAGGAGCCGTCGCAGCTCGTCGAGTACTACGACCCGACCGACGTCTTCAGCGATCTGGCCGATGCGATCGCGGAGGCATGGCCGGGCGTCGCGCCTGCCGCGGAGGGCGCCGAAGGTTCCGAAGGCGCCGCGGACGCGTCGAGCTCGGGAGACGGCACGACCGCCTGACATGGCCACCCTGGCGGCCGAAGTCGCCGACCGGCGCGAGGTCCTGCCCGGACTCGACCTGGTCACGATCCATGCGCCCCCGATCGCGTCGGCCGCACGCGCCGGCCAGTTCCTGTATCTCCTCGCTCGAGATGACACGGGCTTTGCCCGTCTGAAGCCGTTCGCGATCGCGATCGCGGACCCGGTCGGCGGCACGGTCGCGATCCAGATCGGCCCGGCGGCGGGGGGCCCGGTCGGACGACTGCGGCCGGGCGACGCGCTGAGCGTCAGCGGCCCGGTCGGTCGACCGTTCGAAGTTGACGCCCGAAGCCGACACCTGCTCCTCGTCGCCGAGGGCGATCGAGCGGCGGAGCTGCGGCTGCTCGCGGACGAATCCGTTCGCGCCGGCCGTCAGGTGACCCTCCTCGCCGGTGCCGCGACCGCACGCGACGTGTGGCCGTCCTCGCTGCTGCCTGACGAGGTCGAATACGTCGTGGCGACGGCCGACGGCACGCTCGGGAGGCGGGGTGACGTCGTCGACCTCATGCCCGAGTACGAGGCTTGGGCGGACCAGGCGTTCGCCGCGGCCTCGCCGGCCACCCTCGCGCGGCTCTCGAAGCTCGCGGCAAGCCGGCGAGGCCGAATGGGCGTCGCGACGCTGGGCCGCAAGCGCGGTTCGGGGCGCGCGGACCCGGCTGGCTCAGCTGCGGCGCGGCGACGGTCGTTCCTGCAGGTGCGCATCGAGCCGCCGGTCGGCTGCGCGGCGGCAACGTGCCTTGGCTGCACGGTCGTCGGGATCGCCGGCGCACCCGTTCGAACGTGCCGCGAGGGCCCGATCTTCGCGTCGGACGAGCTCGACTGGGAGGCGGCGTCGTGAAGGCCCGCCGGCGGGTCGTCTCGTCAAGCGCCTCGTCTCGTCGTGCTCCGCTTCCGCGACCGAAGCGGACGCCGACGGTCCGCCGCATCAAGTCCGCGATCGTGCCCATCGAGGTCGTCCGCCCGCGCACGCCGTCGGTGGTGGCGATCCAGGCCCCGAAAGCGCCGCCGCCGCCCGCTGGAGCAGCGCCGGCCGCCGAGATGGACCTCAGCGTCGACCTCGGGCGGGGGCTCGTCCTCCGGAGTCCGTTGATCGCGGCCTCGGGTCCGTACGGCTACGGCGTCGAGGTGGCGGACCTCGTGGCGTTGGCCCGGCTCGGGGCGATCGTCACGCGCACGACGACGCTGCGGGCGAGCACCGGTGGTTCGAGCGTCCGGCCGCGGATCGTCGAGGTTGCGGGCGGAATCGTGAGCGGGGTCGGGCTGCCGAACCCGGGCATCGAGGCGGTGCTCGAGCGATATGCCACGACCTGGGCTCGCTGGGACGTGCCGGTCATCCTGAGCATCGGCGGCGACGCCCTCGGGGACGTGGTTGCGCTCGTGAACCTGCTGGAGGGCGAGCCTGGGATCGCCGGCCTCGAGCTCAACCTCTCGAGCGCCGACCGGGCCGGGAGCTTCGTCTCGGCCGTCCGCCGCGCGACCGACCTGCCGCTCATCGCCAAGCTGCCGTGGAGCGATGACAGTCGTGCAGTCGCGCGGGCCGTCGCGGACGCCGGTGCGGACGCGATCGCCGCGATCAACGCCGTGCCAGGGCTCGCGGTCGGCTCGGATCGAAGCGCGCCGGCGTTCGACGCCGGTGCGGGGCTCCTCTCGGGTCCGGCGATCCGGCCAATCGGCCTCCGGGTCGTCTCGGAGGTCGTCCAGGCCGTCAGCATCCCGGTCATCGGCATCGGCGGGGTAAGCCGCCTGGATGACGTTCTCGACTACCTCGCTGTCGGCGCCTCGGCCGTTGGCGTCGCCACGGCGGCTGTTGCCGAGCCGGACCTCCCAGTGCGCCTCGGCGCTGCCCTCTTGGCTCACTGCCAGACTGAGGGCACGAGTTCCCTGGCTTCGCTCGTCGGGACGGCTCGCTCGCGTCGCCGCAGGCGGGGATCGTGAACCGGCTTGCCATCCTCCTGTGCCTCGCACTGGCGATCGGCGCGCTGGCCGGTTGCCGGCCTCGGACGTCCGTCCCACCGCCCACGTCGCCGGTCGAAGGCGTTGTCACGAAGGTCGATTCGACCGGTCTCAACGAGGTCGCGAGCTTCGACCTTCGCACTGCGAACGGAACGACCTACACGTTTGAGATCGGCGACCTCGAGAACCCGGTTGAGTTTCCGCCGGGCCACCTCCGCGAGCACATGGCGACGAGCTCGCTCGTCCGTGTGTTCTTCGACGTCGTGGATGGTCGGCGGTTGGTAACGCGCCTTGAGGACGCTGACTAGCCCTTCGTGCGCTACTCGACGGCGCTGACCGCGGCTTCGAGCTCGGCTTCTGAGACGATCCCCTCGAACGACGCGCGGACCATTCCGTCGCCGTCGACGACGTAGATCCATGGTTCGGACGGCAACCCCCACTCGAGCGTCGCCGCCACGGGCACGAGGTAGCCCTGGGCGTCGCGGACGGGCTGGAGCTGGCCGTCCTCGAACGTGAGCTCGTACGGCTCGACGTTGATGACCGTCACGTCCGGGTGGGCGGCGGCGACCGGCTTCAACCGATCGAGCGTCGGGCCGCACTGGGCGGACGTGCAGAACGCCGGTGTCGCGAAGACGAGGACGAAGGGCTTGTGGGCGGCGACAGCGTCGGCGATCGAGGTCGTGTAGAAGCGCTCAACCGGATCCGTATCGGACGAGATCTTCGCCAGGTCACCGCCGACATCGGCGAGCGTCCTGCTCTCGGACGCGGGCGCCCGCTCGCCGACCTGGACGGCCGAGCCGTGGGCGACGACGACAAAGGTCAGTCGGACGCTGACGTTCGCGCCGCTCGCATCGGTCGTCGTGAACTCCGCGCCCCAGACGCCCGTCGACGTGAAGATCACGTTGAGGTCGTAGACGCCGACGACATCGTCGATCGCCCAGAGGAAGGTGCCGTCAGCGGTCGCGGCAGGCTGGGTCGGGTCATGGCCGAGGTCGAAGAAGCGGACGGTGACCTTGCGATCCGGGGCGGCAAGGGAGCGATTGTCGGACCCGAGAAGGCCGAAGAGGAAGCGGTTCTCGCCGCAGACCTGGTCGGACGAGATGACCTGCGGGATGACGGGCGGCGCCGAGGACGGCGATTGCCAGCCATCGGGGTTCACCCCCTGTGGCGCCGGGAGGCAACCAGCAGGGCTTGTCGGGCTCGGCGAGAGCGAACCGGGCGTCGGCGTGTTGATCGTCCCGCCGCACGCCGAGACCGCAAGCGACCCGACAAACGCCAGCGTCAGGACGCGCCGAAGCAGAGCTCGTGGCCTGGGGATGTCCATCGGCCCGAGCGTAGCCCGGATGCAACGCTCGCGTAGAATCGGGCGGCCCGTGACCCGCTTCCAGCGACTCGCCGCGTCGACCGTCGTCCTGACGTTCGTTCTGGTCGCGCTCGGCGTTGCCGTCCGAGCCACCGATTCCGGCCTCGCCTGCCCGACCTGGCCCGGCTGTTTCGAAGGCCGGTTCCTGCCCGACCTCGGCGCTGGCTGGCAGGTCTGGCTCGAATGGACGCATCGAACCGTGGCTGCGGTCCTCGGGTTCGTCATCCTGGCGATGGCGCTCGTCGCGCTGCTCGACCACCGCGATCGGCGCTCGATCTGGGTGCCCTCCGTGGTGGCCGTGGGGCTCGTTGGATTCCAGGCCTGGCTCGGGCGCGAGACGGTTCGGTTGGGGAACACCGGAGAGTCCGTCACGGCGCATCTCGCGGCGGCGATGGCGCTGGTGGGGCTGCTTGTCTACCTGCTCGTTCGAGCGGGGTTCCCGTCACGAATTGGCGGGCGCCCAGGCGCACCCAGCGACCTGCGGTTCACGCTGGCCGCGGCGTTCGCGGCCGCGGCGACGTTCATCGTCATGCTCTTCGGTTCGAACGTGACCGCCCTGAACGCCGCGCTCGTCTTCCCCGATTGGCCGTTGATGAACGGCAGCCTCGTTCCGCCACTCAGCGGCGAGGTCGCCTCGGCCCACATCCTCCACCGTTGGGTCGCGGGCGCGGTGCTCGTGCTCGTGCTCGCCGTGGCCGTCGGGGCTCGGCGGCTCGGGGCATCGGGTTGGCTCGGCTCGCTGGCCTGGCTCGCCGCCGGGCTGTACGTCGCGCAGGTGCTGGTCGGCGGGCTGCAGGTGCTGACCCAGCTCGCAGCCTGGACGCAGACGCTCCACGTCGCGCTCGGCGCGCTGATCTGGGGCGCGCTCGTTGCTCTGGCGGTCGGGTCGTGGTACACGGCGCGGCTCGCGAGCTCCGCGTCCGCCGACACGTCGTCGGAGCCTGCCCGGCCTTCGACCGGCGACACCGCCCGCGCCTACATCGCCCTGATGAAGCCGCGGATCATCGAGCTCCTCCTCGTGACGACGATCCCGGCGATGGTCCTCGCGACCCGCGACGTCCCCGGCATGCCGCCACTGCGCTGGACGTGGCTGGCGTTCTGGACGCTCGTCTGCGGGACCCTCGCCGCGGGCGCCGCCAACGCGATCAACCAGGTCCTCGAGCGGGACATCGACGCGCGAATGGCTCGAACCCGCCGCCGTCCTCTCCCGACAGCGCAGATCGAGCCGGCCCAGGCGCTCGCGTTCGGTCTTGTGCTTGGTGCCGTTTCGGTCGCGCTCATGGCCGCGACCGTCAACCTCGTCGCGGCATTCCTGACGCTGCTCGCGATCGCGTTCTACGTCGTCGTCTATACGATGCTGCTCAAGCGCTCGACGCCGCAGAACATCGTCATCGGCGGTGCGGCCGGCGCGCTGCCGCCGGTCATCGGCTGGGCCGCGGTCACGGGTTCCGTCGCACTTCCGGCGTTGATGCTCTTCCTGATCGTCTTCTACTGGACGCCGCCGCACTTCTGGGCGTTGTCATTGCGCATCCGCTCCGACTACGCCGCGGCCGGTGTGCCGATGCTGCCCGTCGTTCGCGGCGTCGGGGAGACCACCCGCCAGATCGGTCTGTATACGATCCTGCTGGTCGTCCTGTCGCTGGTGTTCGCGGTGGTCGCTGGGATGGGGCCCGTATATGCCGCTGCGGCCGTCGTCCTGGGCGGGCTGTTCCTGTGGCGCGCCTACCAGCTGTGGCGTGATGGCACCTCGCCGGACCCGTCGGTCGTCGAGTCCACGGCCCAGGCGATCCGCCTCTATCGCTTCTCGATCAGCTACCTCGCCCTGCTCTTCGCGGCCGTAGCGGTCGACGCGTTGATCGCGTTCTAGGGCTCACGGCCGCGCGAGGGCCGGCTTCGGGGCTACTCGCCACTCGGGTCGCCGGCGACGGCCTGAAGGACTTCGCCCCAGTGCTTGACGAACCCGAGGTGCCCGCTGTCCGGCCAGGTGACGAGCGACGATCGCCGGATGGTCCTGAGCTGGAAGTCGAGATGGGCCGTCGATACGAACGGGTCCTGCGCTCCGTGCCAGATCCCAACGGGGATCGAGATGTCGGCCAGGCGAAAGCCCCAGGGCAAGTAGGCCGCCGTCAGCTCCCATTTGACAGCGTCGAGGCCCTGCTTCCAGGTCTCGCGAATCGAGTCGTCGAAGTCCTCCACCCGGCCTGGGTCGGCGAAGAACCAGCGGTCTCCCGGCGCCTTCTCCAGCTCGAGGTGGAGCCCTTCGGGATGCTGCTCAAAGTCAGCGACGAATGGCGCGAAGTTCGCTGCGACCAGCGCGGCGCCAGCGTCAATGTCCGTCTGGATCATCTCGAACTGGGCTCGATGGTCCTCGCTCCATTCGGTTAGGGCCTCGGGCCGCTCCTCCCAGTTGTCCCGTGTCAACGGCCGGCTGCTGATGATGGCGACCCCGGCGAGGCGCGACGGAATGAGCGCTGCGCAGGCTGCCGCGTACGGTCCGCCGCCCGACACGCCGACGACGGCGAATCTCGACATCTGCAGAGCGTCCGCCAGCTCGAGAACGTCGTCGGCCCAGTCCGCGAGCGTTCCACGCGGTCTCGGAGCGGACCCACCGATCCCGGGACGATCGGGGATGACCAGTCGAACACCGGCCTCGATCGTTGCCACCTCATCGGGGCACCAGGTGCGCGATCCCGGCGTCCCGTGGAAGTACAGGACCGGCCGCCCGCTGGGGCTTCCCCACTCCGTGTATGCCAGGCGGCGTCCGTCACGCAGCGTGATGTGGGAGTCGAGGCCTGTCGGCACAACGTCGGCAGTGTATGCCCGCGTCCGTACGACCTCACGCCGGCAATCGAAACTCCGGAGAAGCCGGTCAGGCTGCCCCGGATTGGATCTCCTCGAGCAGGGCATCCGCGGTCAGCGGGCCGCCCAGGAACTCGCGCAGGATGTCCGAAGGCTCACGCGCGCCCGACCATTGGAGGAGGTGGTCCGACACGAACGCATACCAGCCCGGGTCGCCCGTCGACCAGTCGCCCCGGAGCTCGCGGATCCGAGCCCGGACGGCCGCGACCATGACCGCCCCGAGCGCGTAGTTCGCCATGTAGCCGGGTCCGTCGATGAGCTGCGTTCGCGTTGCCCACCACGACCATTCCGGGTGCCCGCGGACGCCGAGGGAGCGCTCCATGATCTCGGCCCAGACGTCGTTCGGGCGCCGTGAAGGGTGTCGATGAAGCTCGATCTCGAACAGGGTCCAGGCACAGTCGAGCATCACCCCGCCGTAGCGGGCGATCGTCGCCTCCCGCGGCGATACGGAGGCGCCCAGGTTGTGCGCCAGGAACGCCGGCTCAACCGCGTCCTTGCCGAGCACATCGGCGAAGGCCTCCCAAAAGGCGCCATGCGACGAGGGCGTCGCCGCCAGCAGCGGCCGAACTCGAACGGCGGCGTCCTGGATCGCATGGCCGCTCTCGTGGAGCAGCTCCTCGAGGTTGCCGAGGCTGCCAATCTCGTACGTCGCGAACACCTGCGAACGCGCGGCACCGAACCCGCCGTCGGGCTGCCGAGGCGGCAGCTCGAGCGCGAATGTGAACGCGACGGTGATATTTGGCCGCCCGGGCCGCGGGAAGATGTCGTATTCGACGCCGAGCCGCGCCGGGTCCGCGCCCAGCGAGGACAGGTGCAGCGCGTTGATCTCGAGGAGCCGTTCGCGAGGGACGAGCTCGTCGAGGCGTCGCCCGAGACCACCCGCCAGGTACCGGTAATCCCAGGGCTCCACGAGATCCGGACCGATCGCGAGCTCCCGAAACGCCCGCATGACCGACCGCAGCATCCTCTCTACGGACGACGGCTCGATCCCCAGCCCAGCCGCGTTCGCATCGATCGGTGAGCCGTCGCGCGCCCACCGCGCCGCACTGGATTGCAGGAGCCGCCGGTACGGGCTGGTCTCGCCGCCGTCACCGTCGACGACCTCGCCGAGCGTCCGCAGCGCGTCGAACAGCTCGCGCCGTACCGCCGGGTCCTCCTCGCGCGCGAGGCGTTCCTGGAGCGTGAGCCGGTGCAGCCGCTCCCGGCCGACCCGCATGGACGAGGCCGCCGATGTGAACGCATCAAGAACTTCGCGCCGCAGCGCGGCCGCCTCGGGCTCTTCGGGGAGTAGCGCATCGCCGCCGTCTCCAAAGTCGATGCCATCGAACGCCGGCACCCAAACGTCGAGGTCGGGCAGGGAGGTTCGAAGGTTTCGAACAGCAAAGGCATCGTCGTCATCGAGGGCGTCCGGCAGCCCCCGAAGCAACGCCCCGAGCTCGTACCGGGCTGCCAGCAGCTCCAACTCCTGGGCCGCGAGAGCCGCATCCGGCAGTCGCTGGTTGCTGTCCCGAAGCCAGGCGGCCCAAAGCGCGTAGTAGTCGGCCCAGACGGCTTCGAGCGTCTGGATCGAAGCTGGAGCATCCATCGGCGGCCATGGTAGGTGCGGGATCGGGCGGTCCTGTCACACTCCGCGCGTGGAGATCCGCTTCCTGGGCGGGGCGCAGACGGTCACCGGCTCGCAGTTCTTGCTGACGACGTCGCGCGCCAAGGTCCTCATCGACTGTGGGATGTTCCAGGGCAGCCCGAACGAAGCAATCCGGAACCGCATCCCGCTTGGCTTCGAACCGTCCGAGCTTGACGCGATCCTCCTGACCCACGCCCACCTCGACCATTGCGGGTTGATCCCGCACGTCGTCGAGGAGGGTTTCAGCGGCCCGATCTTCGCCACGAAGGGCACGGTCGAGCTCGCCACGCTGGTCCTGCTCGATTCCGGGCGTCTCCAGGAGGAGTTCGCGAAGCGCGGCCGGCGCTGGGTCAAGCGCCATCCGGACAAGGCCCGCGCGGAAGACCTCGAGGAGCAGGCCGCGTACGCGGCGGCCGTCGAGCAGGCCGCGGCCGGCGACACGGGCGAAGCCGAGGAGCATGTCGCGACCAGCGTGGAGCCGGATCGCCGCAGCACCGAAGCCCACGTCCACGACCCGACGAAGTTCGGCCGGCGCCGCTTCGACGCCGCCTGGATGGTGCCGAGCAACGGCCAGCCGAGTGCCGCGGAGAGCCCGCCGTTCTCGATCGCTTCGAACCCGGAGATGGCGCTCGTCACCCAGCCGCCGATGCTCGACGTCGACCTCGACGAGCCGCTCTACGACGAACGCGCGGCTCGAAACTCCCTCGAGCGCTTCCGGCCGATCGAATACGGCGAGGACGTCGAGGTGGCGCCGGGCATCCGGGCGACGTTCGTGGACGCTGGTCACATCCTCGGCTCCGCGATCATCGCCCTGCGCGTGGAGGACAAGGCCGGCGACACGCCGCGACGGATCGTCTGCTCAGGCGACCTCGGGCGGCGCAACACGCCGATCCTCCGCGACCCGACCGTCATGACCGACGCCGACGACGTCCTCGTCGAGACGACGTACGGCGGCCGCGAGCACGAACCGAGCGAGGAGTCGGTTCGGATGCTCGCGGAGGTCGTTCGAACGGTGGCCGAATCGAAGGGCGTGCTCCTCGTGCCGTCGTTCGCGATCGGCCGGACCCAGGAGGTCGTCTGGGAGCTCGACCGGCTGATCGAGCGCGGCGAGATCCCGTTGCTGCCGCTCTTTCTCGATTCGCCGATGGCCTCCAAGGCGACCGAGATCTACCGCCACCATCCCGACTACTACGACGAGGAGACGCGGAAGCTCGTCATGGAGGGCGAGACGCCGCTCGACTACCCGAACCAGACCCTGACGAACGACTTCAAGCAGTCGCAGGCCATCCAGCGTGCGCCCCGGCCGTACATGATCGTCGCGTCGAACGGGATGCTGACCGGCGGGCGCGTGGTCGGGCACCTGCGGGAGCTCATCGACGACCCGGTGGCGACGATCCTCTTCGTCGGGTACCAGGGCGAGGGCACGCTCGGCGCGCACCTCCAGGCCGGCGCGAAGACCGTGAAGATCGACGGCCAGGTCCGGGACGTTCGCTGCCGCGTCCGCTCGATTTCCGGCTTCTCAGCCCACGCCGACGAGAGCGAGCTCCTCGAATGGCTTGCCGGGTTCACACGAGGCAAGAAGCCCGGCGATGCAGGATTCCCGCGGCACGTGTTCCTCGTCCACGGCGACCCGGAGGCCCAGGTCGCCATCGAACCGAAGATCCAGGCGCTCGGCCTGCCGACGTACATCCCGCGCTGGCACGAGTCCGTCGAGCTGGACTAGCGGTCCGCGCTGGACGAGCGATCTCGCTGGACTCGCGGTCGCGCCGCCGTCTCGGCCGCCGTGGCCAGGACGCCTGGTCTCTGACAGCGTGGCTTGGCCGGCCTGGTTTTCGCGTAGCGAATGTAAGCGACCCGTCGGCGTCGTCATGCGTCGAGACTCTTAGCCCGGCGCAGGATTTGTGACGGAGTCCTCGTCGGGACGAAAGGATCCGACAGGGATGCGGCCGAGGACGGCCGATACATTCGTGTGGCGAAAAGCCCTTCGGCTGACGAAAGAAACAGGCGGGCTCGGCGCGGTCCTGGCCGCCCGCGCGTGCGAGCCGGCCGCCCGAAGGCGGCTAATTGCCCTTGGCCCGCTCCCGGTCCTTGAGGATCTGGCCCGCGGCGAGCTTGCCCGGGGCGCCCATGACGCAGCCGCCGGGGTGCGTGCCCGAGCCGCACTGGTAGTAGCCGTCGATCGGGGTGCGGTACTGCGACCAGCCGGGCGCCGGGCGCATGAACCACATCTGCGGGGCGAGGAACTCGCCCGCGAAGATGTTGCCCTCCGAGAGTCCGACCGTCCGTTCGATGTCCAGCGGCGTCCGGACTTCGCGCTGGAGGACGAGCTTGCCGAAGCCGGGGAAGAACGACTCCAGCACGGCCTGCACCGTGTCGCCGAGCTTCTCCTTCTCCGAATCCCAATCGCTTTCGCGGAGCTTGTAGGGCGTGTACTGGACGAAGCTCGAGAGGACGGCCTTGCCGGGCGGCGCCATGTCAGGGTCAACCGTGGACTGCAACGCGCAATCCAGGTAGGGCCGCTTCGAATACCAGCCGTACTTCGCGTCGTCGAACGCGCGCTCGAGGTAGTCCATCGTCGGCCCGATGTTCGTGAAGCCGCGGTACTGGTCGGTCCGATCCTTGAGCGCCGGGTAGCGCGGCAGCCCGTCGAGGGCGAAGTTGACCTTCGACGACGTGCCCTGGAAGCGGAAGCGCTGGATCGTATCGACGAGGTCGCTCGGGAGCTCGCGCGGGTTGACCAGCTCGAGGAATGTCCGCCGCGGATCCAGGGCAGACACCACCACCGGCGCCCGAACCTCCGAACCGTCCGCCAGCGCCACGCCCACCGCCCGGCCACCCTTCGTGATCACGGACTCGACCGGCGACTCGAGCCGGATCTCCGCCCCGAAGCTCTGCGCCGCCTTCGCCAGGACCTTCGTGAACCCGCCGTTGCCGCCCTTGTGGAACGCCCACGCCCCGAACTCGCCGTCGTGCTCGCCGAGGATGTGATACAGCAGGACGAGCCCCGAGCCCTGCGAATACGGCCCCACCTTCGTCCCGATGATCGCCGAGGACGCGAGGTAGCCCTTGAGGATGTCCGACTCGAAGTAGTCGTCGAGGAAGTCCGCCGCCGAGCCGGTCAGCAGCCGGATCGCGTCGTGGACGACCTTCTTGTCGAGGCGCTTGAAGCTGGCGGCCATCGCGGCGACGCGGACGAGCTCCTCAGGGTCGTCGCTGAAGATGTCCGGCGGGACCTGGTCGAGGAGCGGCTTGATCGCGCGGCAGACCTTGAGGACGTCGTGATTGAAGGCGTCGTACGCGTCGGCGTCGCGCTTCGAATGCCGGCCGATCTCCTTCAGGTTCTCGCCGTGGTCCTGGCCAAGCAGGAGGTAGTCGCCGTCCTCCTTTGGGCAGAACGTCGTGGGCATGAGGATCGGCATGAAGCCGTGCTTCGTCAGCTCGAGCTCGTGGATGATGTCCGGCCGGAGCAGGCTCAGGGCATACGAGAAGGTCGTGAACCAGAAGCCCGGCCGCAGCTCCTCCGTGATCGCCGCGCCCCCCACGAGGTGGCGACGCTCCAGGATGAGCGTCTTCAGCCCCGCCTTCGCCAGGTAGGCGCCGTTCGTCAGGCCGTTGTGGCCGCCGCCGATGACGATCGCGTCCCACTGTTCCGCGGCAGCCGGCTTCGCCTTCGGCTTCGGGGCGGCCTTCGTGGACGGCTTCGAAGCGGACTTCGTGGGCATCAGGCAGTCCTTCGTTCGGGGTTGAAGAGCGGCAGCCGGCCGACGTAGGCGTCGAAGTATTCGTACTTGTGGTTGACCGGCCATTCGAGCTTGACGCGGGAGCCCGGCGCGGCCATCGCCAGGGGGACGCGCGCGAGGGCGATGTGGCGCTGGAGCATCGGCGAGTACATCAGGCTCGTCGCGTAGCCGAGCTGCTTGAGGTCATCGTCGTAGATGTAGTACTCGTCCTGGACAGGCGTGTGGTCCTTCGGCGGGATGAGCCCGGCCGCGTCGTGGAAGCGATCCCAATCGTGCCAGTCCACGGTGAGCCCGGTGATCTTCCAGCGCGACGTCTTGTCCGCGATCTCGCGGCGGAGCGCCTCGCGTCCGAGGAAGACGCGGTCGCTTGACTCAAGGTCGCGGAACATCCAGCCGAACCCGAGCTCGATCGGCGTCGAGCGGTCCTCCGACGTCCACGCAAAGCGAGCGTTTCGAAAGTCGACGTCGAGGAGGATGAGCCCGGCCTCGATGCGAGCCATGTACAGGGCGGTCATCCCGAACGGCGTCAGGGCTTTCGTCTCGCCGGCCTTCCAGACGGCGTCCCACACCTTGAGCGCGTCCTTCGCCGGAACCCAGACCTCGAACCCGAGGTCGCCGGTATAGCCGGTCCGAGAGACCAGCACGTCTTTCTTCGCGATCTTCGATTTCGATAGCCCGAAGTAGGGGAGCGCGTTGGCTTCGGGCGCGACGGAGCCCAGGATCTCGCGCGACCGCGGGCCCTGGATCGAGAGGACGCCGTACTCATCGGTGACCTCGTCGATGGTGACGCCGGTTCCGGCGCGACCGTCCGCGAGGTCCCGGAAGTAGGCGAGATTCGGCTCGGCGGCGGTCAGGAGGAAGTCGTCTTCGGCGACCCGCATGAGCACGCCATCCTCGACGACGAAGCCCTTGTCGTCGCACCACAGCGCGTACTGCGCGCGGCCCACGGGGATGCGCGGATCGCGGGCCATGATTCCGGCGAGATAGCGCTCCGCACCCGGTCCGTGGAAGCGGTACTTGTACAGCGGCGAGGTGTCGAACAGGCCGGCACCGTTCCGGATGGCGAAGTATTCGAACTTCTCGGACTGCTGGTATTTCACCGCCGTGAGGTGATTCGACCAGTGTTCCCAGAGGCCCGTCTGGTTGAGCGCGCTCGTCCGCTCGTGAAAAGGCGTCGTCCGAATCATCGCGGCCATTCTGGGGACGGGGCCCTCGCCCGCCCGTTCGGCGTCCCGCGCGATGGGACGGCGCGGACCATCAGGCGCAACCCGAGAGGCATTGGAATCCGCCCGTTTGACAATCCGGCGGCCCGCTGAGGAGTCACAGGGGCTGTCCCGAACGGAGGAATCGATGGCCGAGTTCGACATGGGCCAGGTCCAGCGCGGCGCCCGAAATCGCCGGACGCCGTACTACGAGGCGACCCAGAAATACGGCCCGCTCGGATTCACGGTCTACAACCACATGTACTTCCCGATCCGGTTCGACACGTTCGAGAAGGAGTTCGAAGCCCTCCTGAACGACGTGACGATCTGGGACGTCTCGGTCGAGCGCTGCCTCGAGATCAGCGGCCCGGACGGGTTCAAGTTCGCCCAGCTGCTGACGCCGCGCGACCTCTCGAAGTGCGCCGTCGGCCAGGCGAAGTACGTCCTCGTCTGCGACTCGGACGGGGGGATCATCAACGACCCGGTGCTGACGCGGATGGACGAGAACACGTTCTGGTTCGCCCTCGCGTCCTCCGACGCGCTGATGTTCGCCCGCGGCCTGAAGAACGCCTACCCCGACCTCGATGTCACGATCCGCGAGGCGGACGTCTCGCCGATGCAGGTCCAGGGCCCGAAGTCGAAGGACCTCATGCGCGCCCTCGTCGGCGACTCGATCCTCGACCTCAAGTACTACTGGTTCCGCCACGCCGAGATCCGCGGCATCCCGGTCGTCGTGACCCGGACGGGCTGGACCTCCGAGGTCGGGTACGAGATCTACCTCCTCGATTCGTCGAAGGGCGTTGCGCTGTACGAGGCGGTCATGGAGGCCGGGGCGCCGTTCAAGGTGAAGCCGACCGGTCCATCGGACATCCGCCGCATCGAAGGCGCCATCTTCAACTGGGGCGCCGACATGACCTACGAGAACAACCCGTTCGAGATGGGGCTGGACCGGCTGATCAGCTTCGACCTCGAGGACGACGCGTGCATCTCCATCGCCGCGTTGCGCGAGATCAAGGCGAAGGGCGTGAGCCGCGCGATCGTCGGCGTCGAGCTCGATGGCGATCCATTCCCGGCGCTGAACAACACGAAGTGGCCGGCGTTCGATGGCAACGCCCACGTTGGAAAGGTCACGTCCGCGATCTATTCACCGCGCCTGAAGCGGAACATCGGCTACTGCTGGCTCCCGGTCGAGAAGACATCGCTCGGGACGAAGGTCCGCGTCGAGACGGAGTGGGGGAGCCGGACGGCGACGGTCGTGCCGATGCCGTTCGTCGACCCCGACAAGCGCATCCCGGTGTCCTGAGACTGCCCCGAGCCGCGTGGCCGCGGTGCCCGTCCAAACCCGCCGCAGAGGTTCGAAATGTCGGCCATGGCGACCCTGAACCGCATCCCCGCGACCGAGACCACGCTCTACTTCGGGCCCTGGTACCGGCGATCGCCGTTCTTCGAGAAGACGCTCGAGGCGGGCTGCAGCGCCTACGACATCTACAACCACATGCTCCTGCCGGGCTATTACGGCGACCCCGTCGAGGAGTACTGGGCGCTCCTGAACGACGTCACGATCTGGGACGTCTCGGTCGAGCGCATCGTCGAGATCACCGGGCCGGATGCGAGTGAGTTCACGAATCGCCTGACCTGCCGCGACCTGACGAAGTGCGCCGTCGGCCAGGGCAAGTACGTGCTCATCACGGCCGACGACGGCGGGATCGTCAACGACCCCGTCCTCCTCCGGATCGAAGAGAACCGCTGGTGGCTCGCCCTGGCTGACTCTGACGCCGGCCTGTACGCGCGCGGCGTCGCGGTCAACTCCGGCCTGGACGTAACCGTCCGCGAGCCGGAGGTCTACCCGGTCCAGGTCCAGGGTCCAAAGTCGGGCCACGTCATTCGCCAGCTCTTCGGTGATGCCGTCGCGGATCTCAAGTACTACTGGTGCGCCGAGGCCGAGGTCGATGGCATCCCGGTCGTCATCTCGCGGACCGGCTGGACGGGCGAGGTCGGCTACGAGGTCTACCTGCGCGACCCGTCGCGCGGCGGCGACCTGTGGGACCGGATCATGGACGCGGGGCGGGAGCATTCGATCCGGCCGGTGGCGCCGGTCGAGGCGCGCCGGATCGAAGCCGGCATTTTCAACTACGGCTCGGACATGACGATCGCGAACAACCCGTTCGAGGTCATGGGACTGGAGCGGCTCGTCGAGACCCAGGACGCCGACTACATCGGCAAGGCCGCGCTCGAGGAGATCCGGGCGCGAGGCGTGTCGCGGAAGCTCGTCGGGATCACGGTCCCGGGCGAGGCGTTGCCGTTCGAGATCGCCGACAAGCGACCTGCGCTTCATCGTGGGGAGCCCGTTGGCACGGTCACGGACCTCATCTGGTCGCCGCGCCTCGAAACGAACATCGGCTACGTGTGGCTGCCAATCGAGCTCTCAGGCCCGGGCACGCCGCTCGAGGTCGAAGCCGCCGACGGCGCCCGCTGGCCGGCCGATTCCGCCGCGATCCCGTTCCTCGACCCGAAGAAGCGCATCCCATGGGGTGGGTCGACCGCCGCCTAGGTCTGAGCCTCACCACGTTGGTTTGACGGGGCGTCGGCCTCGACGTACGGTTCCTTCTAAGGTCCGCGTTCCGCCATCGGAACGCCATTCAACGGGACCCGCGCCGGAAGTCTGGACGGGGATGCGAGTGTCTTTGCGACACTTTGCCGCTCGATTCGCCGGCCTCGCGATGGTATTCGTGCTCGCGGTGCCGCCAGCGACCCTTCCGGCATCCGCTGGATACCTTCGGCCAGCCTCTGAACGTAATGAAACGGCCGCGGTCTTGCCGCCCGTCGTCCAGCCCGTGTCGGTTACGGCGTCGCCGACGTCGACGACGTTCGACAACTTCAATCGAACAACCTCGAGTCCCTACTGGGGTTCCGGGCCAACATCGGGCATCTGGTCCACGTTCATTCCGACGTTCTGCACCGGCTACACCGCGTCCGTCGACGGATCAGCCGGCACGATGACAGGCAGCCTTGGCGCATCGTGTTCAGGCAGTGGTCGGGCCGATCAAAGCCCGAATCCATCGCCGAACCTCCGCTTCTGGGATGCCCCGAGTTGGCAGTTCACGGGTCAGGTGAAGACCTCGGCGATCGACAACAGCGAGCTCAAGTTCGCGGTCGCGACGCAGGTCAACCAGTACCTGATCGCCGGGATCAGGCTCTCGTTTCGTCCGACCGACGGTGTTGTGGCGATCGAGAGGGGGCCGTACACAGAGCCGGCTTCATTCAGCTGGCAAGCGAACACCTGGTATACGGTCAAGTGGGTCGTCGCCTGGTCCAACCAGGCTCGGGTCAAGGTCTGGCTCACCGGGCAGAACGAGCCGTCGGACTGGCTGATAACCGAGGCGGTAGCGCCTCACATGGTGCCCGATTCACCCTTCGTTGTCTGGTGGCGGGCACCGTACGGCCCGACAAAGGTCAGCGTCGACGACTTTGCCTTCGGGCCGGCGCCGATCCTGCCAAAGCTCGCGCCGCCGCCAGGCACCGAGCACAACCCGCCATACACCAATCAGGAGGAGACTGGCGATCCGGTGAGCTCCTACACGGGCTCGATGAGCGATTCGCACGTCGACATCGCGATCCCCGGTCGCGGCCCCGCGATCGAGTTCGCGCGGTCGTACAACAGCAACGACACGCGCGCCACGACACTCGGACCTGGCTGGACCCATTCGTACAACATCCAACTCGTTGATCCGAATGATGGGTCGGCTGATGTCATCCTCGTTGGACCCGGCGGCCGCAGCGACCGCTACGTCTGGACCGGTTCGGCATTCAACCCGCCGATCGGTGTCCATCGAACGTTGGTGAGGAACGCCGATCAGTCGTACACAGCTCGGGACAAGTCGCAGACCGCATGGACCTTCGACCCTTCCGGCCGGCTCGACCAGATCATCGACCGGTACGGCAACGCCTCGACGATGACGTACAACATCGCTGGGCTGCTCACCGGGATCAGCGACCCAGCGGGCCGCGGCAGCCTCAGCCTGGCCTATACCAACGGTCTCCTCACGTCGGTGACGGACTGGGCATCTCCAACGAGATCGGTCGCCTACCAATACGACGCGAATGGCCGCCTGTGGAAGATCACCGATCGCGAGGGCAAGACCACAACTCTCACCTACGACGGCACCAGCCAGCGGCTCGCGACGATCACCGATGCCCGCGGCAACGTCTCGCTGACCACAACGTATGACGCCCAGGGTCGCGTCGCGACCCAGAAGGATGCCCGCGGCCTCATCACGGGTGACGTGACGACATTCGACTACGTCGTCAACCCCGACACCACCCGTGTCACAACCATCACCGCGCCCACAACGTCCTACGAGCCGGCCTTTCACCCCACGCTGGTCGACAGTTACGACGCGAACGGCTGGCTCAGCCAACGAGTCACGCGGCCGACCTCGAGCGACACGCTCACGCAGCTCTTCACGTACGACTCGGCAGGCAACCAGACGTCGATCACGGATCCTCGCGGGAATCGCACCGATTTCTGCTTCGACGTCGACTACGCGGGCGTGACGATCGCTGGGGCGGCGGCGAACCTGACAAGGCGGGTCGATCCTGCGCCGACACCCGGTGCCAACCGTCCGGTGACACTGTGGCAGTACGACATCGCGAACAACGTCACCCAGACCGTGCCTCCGAAGGGCGTGCCCTCTGGCGCCAGTGTCACGTGCACGACCAACCTCTCGGCGACCAACACAACGTACGCCGCGGACTTTGGGTACGACGCGGCCCGCGTCTATCTCGTCTCGCAGACGTCCAGGTTCACCGACCCCGACACCGGGCTGAAGACTGCGATCACGAAGTTCGAGTACGGCGATGCGCTCAATCCGGGCCTGGTTACCCGCGTCATACCGCCGCGCGGCAATACCGGCCCGAGCCCCGATTACACCTACGCCAGGACGACCACGTACTTCACGAGCGGAACGAAGGCCGGGATGCTCAAGGACGTGACCGACGCGCTGGGAAACGTGACGTCATACGACTATGACGCGGTGGGCCGGCTCATCTCATCCGTTGATCCACTTGGCGGTCCGCTCGTGGGTCCCGCCATCTACCACACGACCTCGTTCACGTATGACAAGGAGGATCGGCTTCGGTTCGTGTCGGCACCCGCTCCGGCCTCGGGAGGCGCCGCCCTTGTCACCGAGACGCGCTACGACGATGTCGGCAACCCGATCGTCCGCATCGACGCGAAAGGCCAGGTCACCACCTACAGCTTCGACGAGCGCAACAGCTTGTTCCAGGTCAAGGAGAGCCCGCTCGCCTGGACCGACCCGGCCTCCCCGCCCGCGACCCTGTTTGCGACGGAATACACGCGCGATGCTGGCAGCAATCCGACGCGCATCACGCGCGCCAAGGGCGACGCGGCCTACGAGCGGCCCCTGGACTATGTGTACGACGGCCGTGGCCTGCCACGGACCGAGACGCAGTATCCCGCGTGGCCGTCGACGAGCGGCGCGCTCACCACCACGTTTGGATACGACGGAGCCGGCAACCAAACAGCGGTCATTGATCCGCTCGGGCAGTCCTTGACGGTCGATTACGACGCTCTGAACCAAAAGACCGCAATGGACTACTCCGATCCACTGACGCCCGACGTGTCATACGCGTATGACACGAACGGCAATCGGACGCAGATGGTCGACGGCACCGGGACGACGAGCTACGTCCTCGACGAGGCCAATCGGCCGACCTCGGTCACGACGCCGGGCCCGACGATCGTGGGTTACCGGTACGACCTCGACGGGAACCGCACGAAGCTGATCTATCCCGACGCGACGGCGGTGACGTACACCTTCAACAAGGGTGGCCAGCTCGGGTCGCTCGCCGATTGGGCGGCACGCACCGTCGCCTACACGTACTGGCCCGACGGCCTCGTGAAGACCGCGACGAACCCGGATGCCACGGTCGCCAGTTTCAACTATGACAACACGAGGCGCCTGTTCGACATCAGTCACACGAGGTCGAACGGCCAGCTTTTCGACCGCTCCTTCTACACGCTCGACGCGGTCGGCAACGTCACGAGCCTCAACAACGGCCTGCTCCCGACGCAGTTCGAGCGGCCCGACGGGTTCGCCAGCTCCAACGGCACGTGGACCGGCACCTTCGCGAGCATTGACGAGGTCGTCCCCAGCGACTCCGACTTCATCGCGTCGCCGTCTGGGCCGGCTGCCCCGAACTACTACGAGGTCTCGCTGTCCGACGTCCAGGCGCCGATGGACCTAACCGCGATCAAGCTCCGCTATCGCATGGCGAAGAGCGGGAACGACGGCGGCCAGACGGTCGCGATGACCGTGCAACTGCGCCAGGGCTCGACCGTAATCTACAGCCACAGCTACCAGGGCTTGAGCGGCGTCACTGGTGCTGGCTGGACGACCTACACCGATACGCTGCTCTACCCGGTCGCGAGCTCCATCACCAACTTTTCCGACCTGCGCATCCGGTTCATCCCGACGTCGTCCGGGAGCGGCCAGGCGCGCAAGGCGCAGATCAGCTGGGCCGAGCTCGAGGTACCTTCAGCCCCTGATCCGGCCGCGGCGACGACGTATGGCTACGACCGCCTCTCTCGCCTGACCGCGGCAACGGACTCCGCGGGAGGGCGCAGCTACACCTACGACCCGGTCGGCAATCGACTCACGAAGGTCGACGGCGGGACGACGACGTACATATACGACCGGGCCGATCGCATGACCGCGGCGGGTGCTGTGTCTGTGACCGTTGACGCCAGCGGCAACCTCGTCGCGAAGGGGTCCGACACGTTCGGCTTCGATCAGGCCAACCGGCTCCGGACAGCGACCGTTGCCGGGGCGACGGAGACCTACCTCTACGACGGAGACGGGCGACGCTTCAGTCGCCAAGTAGGCACCAACCCGGCGATCCGGTACACATCCGACCTCAGTGGAGACCTCGCCACGACGCTTGCCGACGGAAGCCGGAAGTACGTCTACGGCGTTGGGCTCGCATACGCCGTCATGGGCTCCGCCGCGGAGATCTACCACACAGATCGCCTTGGGTCGGTGCGCGCACTGACCGATGCGACCGCCGCAGTCACCGCCACGTATCGCGTCGACGAGTGGGGCCGAAGCGTCGCGACCACCGGCAGCTCGAGCCAGCCCTACACCTACACCGGCGAGCCGCGCGACGCGACCGGGCTGACCTATCTCCGGACCCGATACTTCGACCCCGACGTCGGGCGATTCCTGAGTCGCGACACATGGCCCGGCGCCCCAGGCGCGCCTCAAACCCAAGACCGTTATGCATACGTGGGCAACAACCCGGTGTCAGCAACAGACCCGACCGGTCGGATCATCGACACGCTGCTCGATGCCGCCTTCATCGTTTACGACGTCACATCGCTCATCTTCGGCCCAGCGAAGGAGCGCGGCGCAAACTGGCTTGCCCTTGGTGCCGACGTCGGCAGCGCGTTCGTGCCCTTCGTGACCGGCGGTGGGTTAGCTGCCCGTGGGGCCGTGAAGATTGCCGACCACGCTGACGACGCTATTGGCCCAATCCGGTATCTCGACGATGCGGCGCAGGCAGCCTGCAGCTTCACTGCCGAGACCCTTGTCGCGACGCCCGATGGGTCAGTGCCGATCTCGGCGATCGAAGTCGGCGACATCGTCGTCGCGTGGGACGAAACAACCGGGCAACTCGTCGAGCGGACCGTGACCGCGGTCTTGCCGCATCCCGACGACGAGATCGCACAACTGAAGCTGAGCAACGGCACGGTCGTCACGACGCCAGACCACCCGTTCTTCACGATTGAGTCCGGCTGGGTCGAGGCCGGCCGCCTTTGGCTGGGCGCGCATGTCAGGACGACGAGCGGGACCTCGGTCGTCAGGTCGGTTGCCCTCCGACCCTACGCCGGCCTGTTGTGGGACCTGACAGTCGATGGCGCTCACACGTTCTTCGTGGGCGAGGGAGCGTGGCTGGTCCACAACTGCACGATTGATCCTCGTCAGCTACGGAGCAAGTACAAACACGCAGAGGACTTCGGCATCAGCGGCCCGTGGAACGCGGACAACGCGGCCGCGTACGAGCAGGCGATTCGCTCGGCTGTTTCAGCCAACCCAGGTGTCTCAGGCACGCTTCGTGGGCAGATCGGCACCTGGCACCTCGATCCCGAGACCGGTTTAGCCGTGTTCGTGGACCAAGGGGGCAACTACGTGTCAGGTTGGAGCCTGAGTGCCGACCAGCTCATCCATTTCCCCAACATAGGAGGCGGCTAGGTGACAGGGGACACAGCCCTAATCACAATGATTGATCGGTTCCTTGGCGGCACGCTTGATGTTGTTGAATTCGAACGCGACTTCCTTACCTCGTACAAGAGGTCTCCCATCGAGAACCCAGACCTTCAAAGAGCCTTGGGCCGAGCCTTCCTTGCAGTCGAGGCGTATGACCCGATGGTTACTGGCGATACAGAGACGATCCACAACACTTCTTACAAAGGTATGGTCAAAGAGCTTCGCGCTGTCCGCGAGGAGATCCGGCGCGTCCAAGCAACTTTGAAGTCGGGGGTCGGACCATCGCCGTGAATCCCAGCGACAGGCGAGCGCGGGGCGTCGTCGCCCTATTCCCTTAACCAAGTTCGATAGCCGACGTGGAGTTCATCGCCCCGCCGCCGAGCCTGCCGAGGCGCCAGGCGAGGAAGAGGGCGATCGCCGTGATCGCGACGATGATCGAGCTGATCGCGTTGATCTCGGGTGAGACGCCGAACTTGATGGCGCTGTAGATGTACAGCGGCAGCGTCGTGACGCCGAGGCCTGCGTTGAAGACGGTCACGACGTAGTCGTCGAAGCTGAGCGCGAAGGCGAGCAGGGCGCCCGCGATGATCGCCGGCATGATCAGCGGCAGCGTCACGTGGCGCAGCGCGCCCAGCGCCGAATCGCCGAGGTCGCGGGCCGCCTCCTCGAGCTGCGGATTCATGCCTGCCGCCCGTGCCCTCACCGTGATCGCCACGTACGAGATACAGAACGTGATGTGCGCGATCGAAAGCTGGCCGAAGGTGCCACGGGCATCGAACAGCTGCAGGAAGAACAGCAGGAGCGAGAGGCCCATGACGATCTCCGGCGTGACCATCGGCAGCAGGAGCAGCGTCTCGGTGGCGCCCCGGCCGCGGCCGCGCAGCCGCGCCAGGCCGAGCCCGAGTGCCGCGCCGATGACCGTCGAGACGACGACCGCCACGGCGGCGACCTGGAACGTCACGACGACCGCCTCGAGGAGGTCCTCGTTCGCGAAGAGCTTGCCGTACCACTCGGTCGTGAAGCCGCGCCAGACGAAGACCCGCCGCGAGTCGTTGAAGCTGAAGATCACGAGGACGACGATCGGCGCGAACAGGAACGCGTAGACCAGGTACGAGAACGCGCTGAGGAGCGGGTTTCGTTCGCGGCTCATCCGGCGACGACCTCCCGGCGCAGCGTCCGAAGCGCGAGGAGCGTGCCCGCGAGCGTCAGGATCATGAGCACGAAGCCCAGGGCAGCGCCGTACGGCCAATCACGGCCCTCGAGGAAGCGCTCCTGGATGACCTTCGCGATCGAGACGACCTGGCCGCCCCCGAGCAGGTCCGGGGTCACGAAGTCGCCCATCGCCGGGATGAACGTGAGCAGCGCCGCGGCCACCAGGCCGGGCTTCACGAGCGGGAGCGTCACGTGGATGAACGCCTGGCGCCCGTTGGCATAGAGATCGCGTCCGGCTGCGACGAGGTTCGGATCGAGCCGATCGATGGACACGAACAGCGGAAGGATCGTGAACGGCAGGAAGCCGTAGACCATGCCAAGGATCACCGAGAAGTCCGTGTACAGCAGGATCATCGGCTCGTGCGTCAGGCCGACTGCCTGGAGGATCTGGTTCACGACGCCGTTATCCCGCAGGACGATCATCCAGGCATAGGTCCGGATCAGGTAGCTGGTCCAGAACGGCAGCATCACGATGACGAGCAGCAGCGTCTTGTGGCGGCCGCCGTAGCGCGAGATCCAGTACGCGATCGGGAAGCCGATGACGAGCGAGAAGACCGTCGTCGCCGTCGCCAGGTAGAGCGACTGGACGATCGTCGGCAGGAAGATCGGGTTGAAGACCTTCTCGTAATTCGCGAGCGTCAGTGGGTCGAGGACGATCCGGTGGAGCTCATCCCGGGTACCCAGGCTGACGACGAAGATGAAGACGAGCGGGACGAGAAAGAAGGCGGCCAGCCACAGGACACCTGGCAGCAGCAGGATGACGCTTCGAAGCCAACCCCCGATCGCAGCCAGGGGCCCCAGGCGGCGCGCGACGGCCAGGTCAGCCGCCGCGGTACGCCTGCCAGCGGTCCAGGTACTCCTCGTCGACAGCGTTCGGCAGGTCGAGCAGCTCCTCGAGCTTGTCGAGGATCGCCTTGTCCGGGTTGACCGCCGGGTCCGCGAGGATCGCCTCGTCGATGAACTCCTGGGCCGCGGCGTTCGGACCCATGTAGCCGATGTAGTTCGTGTTCATCGCGCTCACCTCCGCGTCGAGGAGGTGGTTGATGAAGAGATGCGCGGCGATCGGGTGCTGGGCGCCCGAGTAGATCGCCATCGTGTCCGAGCCGCGGACGCCGCCCTCCTCGGGGATGTAGTAGGCGATGTTCTCGTTCTCGAGGGAAATCTGGTACGTGTCCGAACCCCAGATCATCCCGATCCAAACGTCGCCCTGGGTCATCGTGGCGATCGTGTCGTTCGACCACGTGCGAACGAGCGGCTTGCCCTCGTTCAGGCGCGCGATCGCTGCGTCGAGCTCGCTCGTGTCCGTCGTGTTCGCCGAGTACCCAAGCTGGATCAGCGTCAGGCCCATCGTCTCCTGATAGTCGTCCATGAGCGAGATATGCTGGCTGTAACGCGGGTCCCAGAGAGCGTTCGAGCTCGTTGGCGTGTCGGTGATCTTTGTGCTGTCGTAGCCGATGCCGGTCGTCCACCACATGTACGGCACGGAGTACTGGTTGCCGGGGTCGTAGCCGGGGTCCGCCCACTCGGCACCGAGATTGGCGAGGTTCGGGATCAGCGACTGGTCGAGCTTCAGCAGCGTTCCGGCCTCGCGGAAGGCGGGCACGTCCACCCCGATCGGGAATGAGACGTCGTAGCCACCGCCGTCGTCGCCGAGCTTCTCGTACGCCGCATAGATGTCGTCGAACAGCTCGTAGTTGACCTTGACGGTCGGGTACTTGGCCTCGAAGGACTCGATGACGCCCTCGCCGATGTAGTCGAGCCAGTTGTAGACGTTGAGCTCGGATTCCGGGGTCGGCACCGGCGTCGGGCCGGTCGACGGCTCAGTGGAAGGCTCGGTGGACGGGGCCGTCGAAGGCGCCTGGCTGGCACCACCGGCGCACGCCGCGAGGACGGGCGCGAGCGCCGCGGCGGCGCCGACCTTCGCGATCCGGTCGAGCAGGAACCGCCGTGAGATGCGCCGCTCGACCATGTAGCGGACGAGCCGCTTCTCGAGGTCCAGGCTGGAACCGTCGTACGCGTGGCTCATGACGTCGCCTCCTCTGCTGCGATCTCCCCGGTGGTTGCGGTTGCCAGGCGGCCGGCAAGGACGAGCGCGTCCTCCGGCCGCCATTGGATCGCGACGTTTGTGCCGACAACAAGCCGGCCGTCGGACTTCGGGGCATGGACGGTGAGCTCGAGGCCGCCGGTGGTCCGGACGACGTACGAGAAGTTCGCCCCGAGGTAGGCGGCCTGTTCGACGCGGCCTGGGAGCCCGGGCCCGGCCGGTTCGGATGCGTTCAAACGGACGACCTCGGGTCGAACCGACAGCTCGATCGCATCGCCGGGTCGCAGGCCGTCTGCCATCGTCGTC
>Ga0075428_100000937_pt1 | contig 30841 bp, 30 predicted proteins | sample RhiMetdeltSRZDD2_FD_75291 | JGI IMG/M metagenome (GOLD analysis project Ga0075428, IMG submission 75291) | Populus rhizosphere microbial communities from Tennessee, USA - Rhizosphere MetaG P. deltoides SRZDD2 | ecosystem: Host-associated > Plants > Roots > Rhizosphere > Soil | place: USA... | reverse complement strand
TGCACAGGCTTGCCCACAGCTTCGGGGCGGTTCTCCACAGCGTTGTCCCAAGACTTGTCCACCGAGGAGTTTGTGCGAGGCACGACCGACTCGTAGCGTCATCGTTCTGTTGTCGTACCCGCGGGAGATAGTTAGGGACGGCGGTCGACGGGGGTCCGGATTGGAGAGGGGGGCGCGATGACGGTCGAGGAGGTCACCACAGCCGCGCCCACGTTCGAGAAGGCGCCTCCGCAGGACGTGGCGGCGGAGCAGTGCGTGCTCGGCGGCATGATGCTCTCCAAGGACGCCATCGCCGACGTGGTGGAGATATTGCGTGTCAACGACTTCTACCGCCCAGCCCACGCCACCATCTTCGACGCCATCCTCGACCTCTACGGCCGGGGCGAGCCCGCCGACGCCATGCTGGTCGCCGCCGCCCTCGAAAACGCGGGCGAGCTTGTCCGCATCGGAGGGGCGCCCTATCTGCACACTCTCATCTCGACGGTCCCGACCGCCGCCAACGCCGCCTACTATGCGCGCATCGTCAGCGAGCGGGCCGTGCTGCGCCGCCTCGTCGAGGCCGGCACCAAAATCGTCCAGCTTGGCTACGGCTCCGCCGCCGGTGCCGGCCGCGACGTCGACGACATCGTCGACCTCGCCCAGCAAGCCATCTATGACGTGACCGAGCGCCGGGTGAGCGAGGACTTCGCGATCCTGGCCGACATGCTCCAGCCCACCCTCGACGAGATCGAGGCCGTCGGCGCCCAAGGCGGTCTCATGACCGGCGTCCCCACCGGCTTTACCGACCTCGACCGCCTTCTCAACGGCCTCCAGCCCGGCCAGCTCATCGTCGTCGCCGGCCGTCCCGGCCTCGGCAAAGCGCTCGCGCTGGACACACCTCTCCCAACGCCCACAGGTTGGACCACCATGGGTGACGTCGCGGTGGGCAATCGCCTGATCGGGGCGGACGGTTATCCCACTAGGGTGGTGGCCGCGACCGAGGTGATGGAGGCGCGCCCGTGCTTCGAGGTGGAATTCTCAGACGGCAGCGTGATAGTCGCCGACGGATCGCACTCCTGGCTCACGCTGAGCCGGCAGGAGAGACGCCGCGGCGAGGTGGCACGCGTCCGGACGACACAGGAGATAGCCGAGACGCTCCGCTGCGTGACGGCCGAACGCCGGCCGAACCACTCGGTGGAGAACGCGGCGCCCATGCAGCTTCCTGGCAGGGATCTGCCGTTGCCTCCGTATGCCTTTGGTGTCTGGCTCGGTGACGGGCACAGCGCCGGCAGCAGGTTCACCTCCGCCGACCCCGAGATCGCCGTTTACATCGAGGAGGAGGGTCTGGTCGTCGAGTCTCATGGGCCGATGCTCTACGCCCTAAAGATGCCCAAGACCGTGCCTATCGAAGAGCAGGAATGCGTGGTCTGCGGATTCCGCTTCCAGCCCAAGGCTGCCAACGTCAAGACGTGCGGCCGGTCCTGCGGCGGCAAGTCGCGCTTCGTTTCCGCGCCTACAGATCATCCGGTCTGCTCGACCTGTGGTGCGCCGGCGACCGGCGCGGGCAGCGGCCCAAGGCGATGCGCTGAGTGCTGGAGGCGATCTGGTTCCGTCACGGCTCGCCTCCGCGAGCTTGGGGTGCTGGACAACAAACACATCCCGATGCGGTATCTTCGGGCCTCCGAGCGCCAGCGCCGGGATTTGCTGGCCGGCCTGCTTGACACCGACGGTTGGGTGCATCGCGACGGCGCCGTGCAGTTCGCCGGTACCAGCAAGCGACTCATCGACGATGTTCGAGAGCTGATCGTGAGTCTCGGTTACCGCTGTCAGGTCACGAGCAAGGCCGTCAAAGGTCGCTGCGCTGCGACATCGATCGCCTACACGATCACCTTCTCCACGCCTGACATGGTCTTCCGGCTCGAACGGAAACGGTTGGCGCACAAGGAAAGGAGCAGAACGCTCGGGCTTGCCAGGTGCGGGTCCCGGTTCATTGTGGACGTGCGTCCGATTCGGAGCGTGCCTGTGCGCTGCGTCCAGGTCGAGAATGAGAGTCATCTATATCTCGCGGGTCACTCGATGATCCCTACGCACAACTCCACGGTGTCGATGGACTTCGCCCGCAATGCAGCGGTCCGGTTCAACCTGGCCAGCGCCATCTTCTCCCTTGAAATGTCCAAGGTGGAGATTGTGATGCGCTTGCTGTCGGCCGAGGCGCGCGTCCCGCTGCATGTGCTGCGCTCGGGTCAGCTCTCCGATGACGACTGGACGAAGCTCGCCCGGCGCATGGGGGAGATCTCCGAGGCGCCGATCTTCGTGGACGACACGCCCAACATGACGCTGATGGAGATCCGGGCCAAGGCGCGCCGCCTGAAGCAGCGCCACGACCTCAAGTTGATCATCGTCGACTATCTGCAGTTGATGAGCGCGCCCAAGCGGGTGGAGAGCCGCCAGCAGGAGGTGGCCGAGCTGTCGCGGGGGCTCAAGCTGCTGGCCAAGGAGGTTGAGTGCCCGGTGATCGCGGTGAGCCAGCTCAATCGCGGACCGGAACAAAGAACTGACAAGCGTCCCCAGTTGTCGGATTTGCGGGAAAGTGGATCTATTGAGCAAGATGCCGATGTTGTCATACTTCTCCACCGCGACGACTACTACGACAAGGAGTCACCGCGAGCAGGGGAGGCCGACTTCATCGTGGCCAAGCACCGTAACGGCCCGACAGACACGATCACCGTGGCGGCTCAGCTGCACCTGTCGCGCTTCGTGGACATGGCGATCGGCTGAGATGCCCTAAGCCTGCACCGTGCGAGCGAACAACACGGCCTGGACAAGGATCAGCCACCCGTGCGGTGCGGATAATGGTCGCCGTGGCGGAACATCCGATGGTTGACTCCGATGTGGACATGCGCGATCCGCGGCAGCGCGCGGAACTGAAGCCGGCGGTGCTCGCGGCGATCGCGCTGGGCGGGGCGCTGGGCGGGCTGGCCCGCCATGGCATCGCGGTCGCCTTTCCCACCAAGACGTTTCCTTGGGCGACCTTCGGCGTCAACATTTCCGGCTGCCTGCTCATCGGCGTGCTGATGGTCCTGATCACCCGCCGCTGGCCGAAAGCCAGACTGCTCAGGCCGTTCGCCGGCGTCGGGTTCCTCGGCGGCTTCACCACCTTCTCCACCTACGTCCTCGACATCAGAAACGCCGTCGCCGCCGGCCGACCGGAGGTCGCCATCCTCTATCTCGCCGGGACCCTGGTCGCCGCGCTCCTCGCGGTCTGGGTGGGGATGGCGATAGCAACAAGGATGCAGAGATGACGATCATCGTGGTCGTTGTCGGCGCGGCGATCGGGGCGCCGGTACGCTACCTCCTGGATCGGGCCGTGCAGGCGCGCCACGAATCCGTGTTTCCGTGGGGGACGTTGGCGGTCAACGTGATCGGCTCGTTCGTCCTCGGGGTGCTGGCCGGAGCGAACACCACCGGAGTCGTTTCCCACCTTGTCGGGACGGGGTTCTGCGGCGCGCTCACCACCTATTCGACGTTCGGCTACGAGACCGTAAGGCTGGCGCAGGAGGGTGCCAGCAGGCTAGCCGTGCTCAACGCTCTCGCGAGCATCGCCGCCGGCCTGACCGCCGCTTATGTCGGCATCTGGTTCGCTCGGGCCGTTCTTTAAGCACGGCGCCCAGAAGGCGAACGCGACCGGGTAGAGCAGGTAGCCGAATCTGGTCGCGGGCATGAGCAGGATCGCCACCAGCAAACCGATGGCACTGATGTTCGCGACCGCGGCGACCGAGCGGGGCCGCCGCAGCAAGAGATAGACGCCGATCACGGCCGCCGCGATCCCCAGCAACACCAACGCCAGCCCGCGCCCGCCAGGGACGTAGTGCGCCAGCAGGTATCCCACGAGCGGTGACGCGGCCGGGCTCACCACGAGTCCGTGCCCGGTCGGGAAGCTGATCACATTTTCCACCACGGCGCCGGCGTCAAGCATGACGCTGGGAAGTATTGCCAACACAGGGATTGCTATAGCGGGTACCCAGAAAGCCCTCCGCCAAGCGAAAAACGCCAACACCACCAGTACCGGCCAGGCGAAGAGTTTCATCGCGGCCGCCGCGCCGATCGCGATCCCGGCCCACCCGAACCGCCCGCGCCACACCAGCGCCATCGATAGCAGGCACAAGGCAAGCACCGGGATGTCGTCGCCACCCGTGGCGAGGGTCAGGGCGCACAGGGGCAGCACCGTCGCCATCTGCACGGCCCGCACGAGCCGCCCGTCCATCCGCAGCAACGAGACCGCGTAGCCCAGGGCAGCCGCCGTGACGAGTCCAAAGTAGATCCGGGCATCCGTCCACCAGTAGTTGCCGAACAACGCTTGCGGCAGCCCGAACACCGCCATCCCCGGCTGGTACGGCGTGTAACCCAACAAGGGTTCGGCCAGCGCCCCGATCTCGGCCCGGTCCAGGTACGGCGTCCCGGTCGAAACCAAACGCACCGCCGACTGCTCGACGACGAACACCTCTTCCTGCGCCCGATCGTGCCACGCCAGCCACAGCATCGGGACCCACGCGACCGCGATCCAGGCGCCCACCGTCAGCACCGTCCGCCGCCGCCACAGGAATACCAGCGCGGCCGCGACGGCGTAGCCCCAAATCGAGATCGATCCCCATGTCCGGTGCGGCCCCAGCGTGGAGGCCACCGAGGTGATCCCCGCGAAGGCGGCCGAGAGCGCGTAAAGGGCGAGATCCAACAGGAGCACGATCACGCGCTCGAGTCTGACACCTTGCCGGGCCGCGTGATACGGCCGGGCCTGCGCTGGGTGCTCATGGGCACCACCGATCCGGGATCGTGCAGCGGCTCGGCGAGGAGGGGACCGAGCTTCAGGATCTCGGCCAGGGGCATGGGCTTGGCGAACAGGTGGCCCTGTCCGGCCGTGCAGCCCAGCTCCCACAGCATCTTGCGCTGCGTCTCGCGCTCCACGCCCTCGGCCACGACGAGCAGGTCCAGGCCCCGCGCCAGCTCGACCGTGGACTTGACGACCGCCGCGGACTTGGGGGTGTGCTCCATCTCCGCGACGAACGATCTGTCAATCTTGAGCTCCTGGATGGGTACCCGCGGAAGAACCGAAAGCGATGAGAAGCCCGTGCCGAAGTCGTCGAGCGCGATGATGCACCCGAGGTCCCGCAGCTCGGCCAGCACCTTGTCGACGACGTCCAGCTGGCTGAGATTCCGGGACTCGGTCAGCTCCAGGATCAAATCCCGGCCGCTGAGGCCATGGTCACCCAGACGCGCCGCCACCAGCAACGGCAACCTGCGATCCAGCAGGCTTCGCGGCGACAGATTGATCGCCACCGGCCACGCCTTGCCTTCCTGGCGCCACAGCTTGGCGGCCTCCAGCGCCTGGTCGAGTACGGCATCCGTGAACGCGGTGAGCAGGCCCGAGCGTTCGATCGGCTCGAGGAAGCTGCCGGGATCGACCTTGCCGCGATCCGGGTGGTGCCAGCGGGCCAGCGCCTCGGCCGCGATCGGTTCCGCGGTGAGCAGGTCGACGATGGGCTGGAACTCGAGGATGAACTCCTTTTCCGCCACCGCCCGCGGCAACATGCCGCCCACGACCAGCCCGGCGTGGTCGGCCGTGTCGCTCTCCGGCTCATAGGCCGTGACCGGGCTGTTGGTCCGCTTCGCTTGGTACATCGCGATATCCGCGCGCCGCAGCAACTCCACGAACCCGCCGATGTTGGGCGCGATCGCCACGCCCGCGCCGGCCGACACGGTCAGGGGCATGCCGTCGACCTCGACCGGCTCGCGCAGCACCGACATCAGGGCGGCCGCCCGGTGCAGGGCCAGCGCCGGCGCCGGCAGCGACTTGTAGAGCACCGCGAACTCGTCCCCGCCGAGCCTGGTCACGAGCGCCTCGGGGCCGGCCGAGGCGGTGAGGCGCTGCGCGACCGCGATCAGCACCTGGTCGCCGGCGGAGTGGCCGAGCGCGTCGTTGATGTCCTTGAAGTGGTTGAGGTCCAGCAGGAGCAGGGCGGGCACGCCGGGAGTGCCCTCGCGCCCCTCGATCGCCGCCGCGCCCTCGATGGCGAGCATGCGCCGGTTGGGCAGCCCGGTCAGCGGGTCGTGGGTCGCGTCGTGCGCGTGCTTGTCGGCCAGCTGCTCGAGCTGGGTATAGGAGGCGGCGTTGCGGATCGCCGTGCACAGGGCACCGGCGAAGGCGCGCAGCGTGAAGTGCTCACGCTCGGAGAGGCTGACCGGTGCCCGGAAGCGCAGGCGCAGTTCGCCGATGCGGGCGCCGTCGGATTCGGCGATGAGCGGCACGATCGCGGTCGTGGTCGGGTCGTAGCCCTTGCGATCAGGTGGTCCAAAGTAGACGATCTCGTTGGCGTTGCCCCGGATCAGCAGGTAGGGCTCCTCGAGCCAGGTCTCCACCTCGACCTGGTCCACAGAGAAGAGCATGGCGCCGTTGCGCACCGCCGTCTGCAGAACGTGGTCCATCTGGATGGCGTTGAACGCGTCCGTCGCCTCGGCCAGCTTCTGCCACGCCTGCCGCTCGGACCTGGCGCGCAACCGGCCCTGATGAGTCAGGTGCAGGCTCAGCACGATCGCCGGGACCGCGATCAGCAGTTCCTGTTTTTGCTGCCATACCACGATGACGAGGGCGCCGACGAAGAACCTGATGATGTTGAAACCCCAGCGGATATCGAGGTTTTGGGTGAAAAGCTCCTTTACCGACGACCTCGTGGCGCGAGCGATGACCGGGAGGGAGATCGCCTCGTCGGTGATCAGAAAGACCAGGAACGCGGCCGCGTAGGGCAGGACGGTGAGCGGCTTATAGATTGGCTGCCGGTGCAGCATGGACAGGACGAGGGCGGCCGCGCTGGTCGCAAGCGTGATCTTGCCCGCGGCGAAGAGGACCCGCATCAAGGGGCGCCGCTGCGCGAGCATGTGGATCAACGAACCCACGCATACCACCAGGATGGCGAAGTGGAGCGGTAGCACGACGATGGTCACGAGCGCCGCGACATCGGTCCAGCCAAACCCGAAAGTCGTCGAGCGCAGTCGAACCGTGACGTTGATCATCGCGGCGATGACGCAGATGAGCGTCAGCACGACGGCGGCGAGGACGTTGCTGCCGTTGAAGTCGTTGGGCCGGAGCATGGCGGCCGCGATGGTGAGGACGAGCATCGCCAGAATGACGACGAGACCGACAAGCCGCCGTAAGGCTCGATCGGTCTCGGTCCCGTCATTTGGTGGGGTCGTCTTCTGCATGGCGTCTCCATGGACCGCTTGAGTCGCACGAGTCGAGCGCCAGCCTAAAGGATGAGAGTCACCACTGCCATTCGCACATTTCCGCCTCCTCGGTAACCCCTTGCGAAGTTATGGGAAGGAGCGTAGTTTCGCTCCGGCCGATTTAGATAGAAGAGTTCGGATAGCGCATGAGATTGGCGAAATGTCACAGTTGGTGACTGTTCGCCTACGGACTGTGTTCAGCACCAGTGTCATGCCATCACGGCTAGGCTCGAAGGGTGCCGGACCTTTCTCCCGAACCAACGGACGCCAAACGGCTGACCCACCTCGATGATAAAGGCGCAGCGAGGATGGTCGATGTCACAGAAAAGGGGGTGTCAGTTCGACGCGCTGTAGCCGCCGGCGAGGTGCACACCATTGCGGAGGTACTTGACCTGCTGAAACAGGGCGTACCCAAGGGCGACGCGCTCGGCGTCGCGAGGCTCGCCGGGATCATGGCGGCCAAACGGACACCCGACCTGATCCCCCTGTGCCACCCGATCGCCATCCATGGTGTGACCGTCGAGCTGACCCCTTTTGAGTTGGGAGTCAGGATCGAGGCGATCGTCCGCACGGCCGACCGCACCGGCGTCGAAATGGAGGCGCTGACCTGCGTAACCGTCGCCGGACTGGCGTTCATCGACATGATCAAAGCGGTGGATCCAGGCGCCTCTATCCACAATGTCCGCGTCCTGAGCAAGGAAGGCGGAAAGACCGGCTTATGGGAGCGGCCGTCGCGCAGCGAGGCAGGCGCGACAAAAGACTCGGCCCACAAGGCCGTGGCGAAGACGATGACCGCCGTGGTGATCGTGGCGTCCACCCGCGCGGCTACGGGCGTCTACGCCGACACCGGCGGGCCTATCCTCGTCGAAGGCCTGGAACGCTTGGGCTGCGACGTCTTGAACAAGGTCGTCGTGGTCGACGGCGAGCCCGTCCGCGAGGCACTGCGCGAGGCACTGGAGTCCAAGCCGGACGTCATCGTCACCACCGGCGGCACCGGGGTCAACCCCAACGACCACACCCCCGAGATGACCGAGAGCGTCCTGGACTATCAGGTCCCGGGCATCGCCGACGCCATCCGCGCCAGGGGCAAGACACCGCTCGCGGCGCTGTCGAGGGGAGTCGCCGGAGTGTCCGGCCGCACGCTTATCGTGAACCTGCCCGGATCCACGGGCGGTGTGCGCGACGGCCTCGCCGTGCTCGGCGACGTCCTCAAGCACACTGTGGAGCAGCTCAAGGGCGGTGACCACTGATGCCCATCGACTGGGTGCAGGCGCGAAAGACGGTGTACGAGAAGGCTCGCCAGGCGCGGCTCGATACGATCACCGTGCCGCTGGGGGAGTCGGATGGCTTGGTTCTTTCGGATTCTTTGGTACCCCTGACCGACCTGCCCGCGTTTCCGACCTCCAGTGTCGACGGCTGGGCCGTGCGGGGAGCCGGGCCGTGGCGCGTCATAGGCCGGGTGCTCGCCGGTGGTGAGGCCCCGCCGCTGACCGAGGACGGCACCACCATGGAGATCGCCACCGGCGCCATGGTGCCACAAGGCGCGACCGCCATCGTGCGGGTCGAGGACTCCACTGCGGACGGTGACATGGTCAGCGGAGAGCCCCGGCCCGCCGTCGAGTGGCGCGAGCCCGGCGAGGAGGCGCACGCGGGCGAGGAGCTCTTCCCGGCGGGGACAAGGATCACCCCGGGCCTGATCGGCCTCGCCGCCGCCTGCGGTTACGACACGCTCAACGTGATGCGCCGGCCCCGGATCTCGGTGATGATCTGCGGTGACGAGCTGCTGACTTCGGGCCCACCCGGCGGCGGCCGGGTGCGTGACGCCCTCGGCCCACCCCTGCCCGCCTATCTCAAGCGGTTCGGCGCCGAGGTGGTGCGGGTGCTCGGGCCGATCGAGGACACGCTCGAGGCCCACGTCGGCACCCTGCGGCAGCTGCTTGACTGCGACGTCATCTGCACCACCGGCGGCACCATGCGGGGGCCGGTCGACCACCTCCATCCCGCGTTGGACCGGCTGGGCGCCGAGTATGTGGTCAACACCGTGGCGGTCCGCCCCGGGTACCCGATGATGATCGCGAAGATCCCGGACGGCCCCTTCATCGCCGGCCTGCCCGGCAACCCGCAGTCCGCGATGGTCGCATTGATGTCCCTGGTCGGTCCGCTGCTGGCCGGCCTGACCGGGCAACCGCACCCGGAGCTGGCCGTGGGCACCCTCGACGGCCCGGTCGCGGGGCGCGGTGACTTCACCCACCTGGCGCTGGTGAGAAGGCATGGCGCACACTGGGTTCCGGTGCCGCATGTGGGTTCGGCGATGCTACGCGGTCTCGCCGGCTCGCAGAGCTTCGCCGTGATCCCCCCGCACGGGCAGGGCCTGCCCGGCCAGCGGGTCGAGCTGCTGGAGTTTCCATGATCAGAGTGACCACGGAGCCGCTGGACATCGCACAGCACGAGAAGGAGGTCGCCGACCCGCGCGCCGGGGCGGTGGTCAGCTTCGCCGGTGTGGTGCGCGACCACGACCACGGGCGGGCCGTCACCGCGCTGACCTATGAGGCGCATCCCTCCGCCGAGGACGTGCTGCGCGAGGTGGTGGCCGAGATCGCCAGCGATCCCGATGTCTACGCCGTCGCCGTCTCGCACCGCTACGGGCCGCTGGCCATCGGCGAGGTGGCACTGGCCGCGGCGGTCTCGACTGCTCACCGGGCGGCCGCCTTCAACGCGTGCGCCCACCTCGTGGACCTAGTGAAGCAGCGGATCCCGATCTGGAAGCATCAGCGCTTCGCCGACGGCACCGAGGAGTGGGTCAACTGCCCCTGAGCCTCGCCAGCCGCCGAGGGCCGCGTCAAAGGCTGCCGCGTCAACGGATTGCGGCGCACGCTCGGGACGATCACGGCGGTGATCGGGCCGAACGCGGGCTCGGCGCCCGGCCGGTAGGGCAGCATCGCGACCAGCAGGATGAGGGCGATCGCAAACGAGTTCTCCCACAGCATGCCGGTCACGCCGTCGGCCCAGTGCGACACCGCCGGAAGCTGGTGCTCGTACGGCCAGATCGGGGAGACCAGGAACAGGACATACAGCGCCACGGCGGCGGCCGCGTGCCGCGCCCCGGTCAGGGCCGGGAACCAGATCGGTTCGCGCAACCCGTTCATGCCGCCCCGGGCGGCGATCCCGCGGCCGGCCGTGCGGCGCCGCAGCGCTTGATCGAACAGCGCGATGATCGCCGGGATCACCCATACCAGGTGGTGTGACCATGAGATTGGACTGATCACATTGGAGGTCAGCCCGACGATGGTGAACGCGGTCAGCTCGTCGGCCTCGCTGTGTGAGGTCCGCGCCCGCGACAGGCCGATCGCCAGCATGACCAGCATGAAGGAGATCCACAGCAGGCCCGGAGCGTGCGCCGTGTCCTGCAGGCGCGCCACGAGTCCGGCCAGCGACTGGTTGGGTGTCATGTCGGCCGCGCCCACCCGCTCGGTGTTCCACATGACGCTTCCCCAATAGGTGGCTGACTCCTCGGGTACCACCAAATGAGTCCCCACCGTGACGGCAAGAGCGGTGCCCGCCGCGATGAGCGCCGAGCGCCACTGCCGGCTGAACAGGAAGTACACGATGAACAGCGCCGGGGTCAGCTTGATCGCGGTGGCCAGTCCGATGCCGACACCCGCCCAGCGCCAGCCCTTCCGCAGCGCCACCAGATCCGCCATGATCAGCGCGAACAGCAGCAGGTTGACCTGACCGTAGCCGAGGCTCTCGCGCACCGGCTCGATCGCGGCGAACGCCGGGACCGCCAGCGCCACCGGCCACCAGCGAGACCAACCTTGCCGGCGCGCGATCGGCGCGATCAGGGCGGCGCAGACGAAGGTGAGCGCGAGCAGTCCGAACACGACATTGACCCAGGCGGCTTGGAGCGCGGTCAGGCCGGCCATCGGCAACATCGTCAGCGCCGCGAACGGGGGATAGGTGAACCCGAGCGTGATGTGCGGGTAGATGTAGTCGTAGAGCTCACCGCCCTGCGTCCACCACACCATCGCCCCGTGATAAATCTTCATGTCGAAGAAGTCGTAAGGCCTGCCCCAGTTCTGTATCGCCTGCCAGGAGGCGTAACAGACGGCGGCGACGATGCCGAGCTGGACAAGGATGCGTAGTGGGCCCGAAGTTTTGAGCCCTTTCCAAGGGCTTGACACTCGACCCCTGCCGATCACCGGCATGCCAGCCGCGACCTCCATTCAAAGCTGCGAATTCGGCGCAGTCGAAACCGCCCGGGTGTCAACGGAACAAAGCCTATTAGGGGCCACGGCACCGATAACTCCCGTGTTACCCAACCGTGTCGGATCCCACACTGATTTGCGACATTTCAAACCAGTTAACGAGTTAATCACCTGGAGAGGTGATTTTTTTCCTTGCGTGTTTGACTTTGCGCTCGGCTTGTTTGACCGCGTGCTCGGTCCGCCAGCGCAGGCTGGGGTTGCCCGCGGTGTCCGCGGCCGCCAGGAGCAGCCCCGCGAGCAAGCCTAGGTTCTTGGCGAACTGCACCTGCTCGGACTGACGTACCGCTTTGTTCTGGATTTTCCAGAAGGGGTGGCCGACGAAGGTGGCGGGGATGAGGGTGCCGGCGAGCAGAGCCGCCGCGGGCCTCGGGGCGGTGCCGGTGGCCAGCAGCAGACCCGCACCGACCTGGACGCCGCCGCTGATCTGCACCAGCGTCTTGGCGTCGGTGGGGATGCGCGAGTCGATTTGTTTCAACAGGGGCGCGACCTGTTCGGCGAATGGTTCCACCTGTGCCGCGTACCTTCCCGGGCGCAGCAGAGCCTGGCTTCCGGCCGCGATGAACAGTCCACCCAGGAGGGCACGGGCCAATCCACGTACGGGTCTCATACGACCATTATCAAGGCCGCTTGCGCATGCACAGGACGAAATCGAACTTGTCGCCCAACTCGCTGTCGTAAAAGTAGTGGTACTTGTACTCCTTTACCTTCTCGCACTCGCTCACGCGGACGGTCCCCTCGATCCGCGCGAGCACCTCGTAGGTGTCCGGCGCGCAGGTGACCAGGACCATGTCCGGCTTGGACTCGGTGCCCCGATTGATGACACAGTCGCCCTGGTCGGCAAATCGTGCCGACTTTGACGGGCGGGGCGGGACCGGGCTCGGAGTTGGGCTCTCCGCGACCGCTTGCTCACCCATTGAGAGCGGATTGGGGAGGGCCTTCACCGACATCAGCACGATGCCGAAGATCGCGAGCGCGGCGAGGAGCCCGGCAAAGCCGAACACGGCCGGGGCGCGCCCGCCGAAGCGGGGGCGCGGCGGGGTTTCTGGAGGAGGTTCAACAGCAGGGGTGGTCATGGTGCCTGTCAGATTAGCCGCAGCTGGAGATCCCGTGGGCGGCGTGGGGCCGACTCGCCCAGGGGCTCAAGCAATCCGTCGTCGATCGCGCCGAGGAACGGGCTCGGCCGGACGTCGCGCTCGTTGCCGAAGCGGGCCCGGCGAGCGGCGTGGGTAAGGTACAGCCGTTTCTGCGCCCGGGTGAGGCCGACGAAGAACAGCCGCCGCTCCTCCGCCACCTCCTCGTCGGTCGGCTGCTTACCCGGCATGCGCAGTGGCAGCAGACCGTCCTCGCACCCGCACAGGAAGACGATGGGAAACTCCAAACCCTTCGCCGCGTGCAGGGTCAGCAGCGTCACCGCCTCGGCCCGCGGGTCGAGCGAGTCGATCTCGGCGCCGGTGGACACCTCGCCGACGAAGCGCTCCATGTCCTGGCCGCAGCGCTGGGCCAGGGGCAGCAAGAGGTCGACGGCGGCGAACCCGTCCTCCACGGTGGGCGCGAGCTGCTTGAGGCGCGCCGCCACCGGACCGGTCAGGCCGCTGTCCAGTCTCAGCTCGGCGATCAGGGCCTTGACTCCGGCGCGATCGCGAAGCCTGTTGTGTGAACGCTTCTGCACCGGGATCGAGGCGCGCGAGAGCCCGTCGACGATCGCGACGGCCTGGGCGTCGGTGCGGTAGAGCACGGCGATGTCTCCAAACGAGACCGTGGTGCCGGTGACCCCGCGCACGTCGGCCTTGGTGCGGTGGGACACGCCGCCGACCAGCTCGTCGATGCGCCTGGCGATGAAGCCCGCCTCGCCGGCCGGGTCGGCGGCGTGGAAGCGCCCGATCAGGGGTGCGTCGAGGTCCACCTTGGCTGGATCGAGCCGGCGCCCCTTCACCAACGAGCTGGGCGCGATCGCCTGCATCGCCGCGGCGATGATCGGCGCGGAGGAGCGGTAGTTGCGGGTCAGCCGGACTACCCGGGCATCGACGAAGTCGGCGTTGAAGCGCAGGAAGAAGCGCACATCAGCGCCGCGGAAGGAGTAGATGGCCTGGTCGGGGTCGCCGATCGCGCAGATGTTGCCCTCCGGCGGCACCAGCAGGCGCAGCAGCTCATATTGGTGTTCATCGACATCTTGGTACTCGTCGACGAACACCCACGGCCAGCGCGCCCGCAGCTTGTCCACAAGAGACGGTTGCGCCTTGAGCAGCGTCACGAGCTGGGGGACAAGGGTATCGAGGGTCTCGTCGCTCACCTCGAGCATGGGATCCTGGTCGCGCAGCTGGGCTAGCGCCAGGGCGTGGAAGGTCGAGACCGTGACAGCCTTGGCGACCGGACCCAGCAGGCTGACCAGCCGCTGGCGCAACTCGTCGGCGGCGCGGCGGGTGAACGCGATCGCCAGGCACTGCTCGGGATAGACGTTCATCTCCGCGCATAGATAGGCCAGGCGGTGGGTCAACGTGCGCGTCTTGCCGGTCCCCGGACCGGCCACGATCAGCAGAGGCCCCCCGGGAGCGGAGGCGGCGACCCGCTGCATGGCGTCGAGCCGGTCAAGCAGGCCCTTGCCCACCTCCTCCATGCCGGCGAGCATCGGCTCGAATGGCTCATGCGGGGAGGCAATTTGGACTGGCGGGTGGGCGGATGGAGGGCCGGGCAGCGGAGGGGCGCTCACCGGCTTGCGCGCCGCCGCCTTCTCCGTGGGCGGCTTGCGTTTCTTGACTTTCTCGACCGTTGGGAGGTCAAACAACGCGTCACCGCTCGAGCGCAGCTCCTCGGGCCGGAACAGCTTGATCACCCCGTATTCACCGTCGAAGCCAGGAACTCTATCCACCTCACCGGCGCGCAGCCGGCGCACCGCCTCGGCGAGCAACTCGCCCCCGGCCGCGGCGATCTCGGGCAGCGGGGTCCGCATCAGGATGGTCAGCTCCGCCCCGAGCGCCGCCACGAGTGAATGGATCTTACCTTCGACGGTCTTGCTCTTCGCCCCGACGCCCTCGATCTCGCCCAGGATCTGGTGCAGCTGGATGAGGTGGGTGACGCTCTTCGCATGGTCCTTGACAAAGCCGGAGGGCCGGTCGGCCAGATCCTCGACCCGGGCGAGCACCCCGATGGTCAGCTGCCGCCCGCACACCGGGCAGGCCCCTTTGGCGGCGCGCGTCTGCTCCGGTGACCAGTTCACGTTGCAGTCGCGGTGGCCGTCGGCGTGGTACTTGCCCTCCTCGGGGAAGAACTCGATCGTCCCGGTGAGGCCGTCGCCGGTCGCCAGCGCCTGCTTGACAGCGAAGTAGTCCAGGTCGCAGTCGAAGCTCGTCGCCTCGCGCGCCAGCGCCTGCGGCGAGTGAGCGTCCGAGTTGGACACTAGGCGATAAGCGTCAAGGCTCGACACGCGGTGGTTCATCTCCGGGTCGCTGGACAGTCCGGTCTCGACGGCGGTGATGTGCCCGGCCAGATCGGCGTAGCAGTCGGCGATGGCGTCGAAGCCCGACTTGGATCCCAGTGCGCTGAACCACGGGGTCCAGATGTGCGCGGGTACCAGATAAGCATCCGCATGCGTCTCAAGAGTCATCTCGAGCAGGTCGCGCGAGTCGAGCCCGATGATAGGACGGCCGTCGCTGCCCAGGTTGCACCCGGCGCGCAGCAGCGACTCACGGAACCGTTGCGCCGCAGGCAGATCCGGCATGTAGACCAGATGGTGGACCTTGCGCGTGCGGTCGTCCCGCTTGTAGATGGTCGAGATCTCACCGCTGAGCATGAACCGTGTCGGCTCGCCGCGCAGGGACGAGGGCAGCCGATGCTCGATGCTTTCGCGCAGCTGGAAAAGGCCAGGCTCCGCCTCTTCGAGGCTGTCGTCCAGATGCGACAGCCACGCGGGGTGGGTGACATCGCCGGTGCCCAGCAGGCGGATGCCTTTGCGGCGTGCCCAGTAGGCCAGGTTGGACAACTCCAGATCCCTGCTGCATGCCCTGGAGTACTTGGAGTGGATGTGCAGATCGGCTATCCAGCTTGCTCGGGGCACGCCGGGGAGTTTACGCGGCGCGCAACTCCACGAGGGTGATATCCGGTGGCGCGCCGACCCGAACGGGTGGACCCCAGAACCCGGCGCCGTTGGTGACATAGACCTTCGTGCCATCGACGTCGCCCAACCCGCTGATGATGGGCTGCTGGAGGCGGGCGATGTAGTTGAACGGCTTCATCTGCCCGCCGTGGGTGTGGCCCGAAAGCTGAAGGTCCACTTTGTACTTGGCGGCGCGGAACGCGACGACCGGCTGGTGCGCCAGCAGGATCACCGGCTTGCTCAGGTCGCGGTCGCCGAGCGCCTTGACGAAGTCGGGACCACCGCCAGCCATCTGGCCGCCGGTGACATCGTCGACCCCGGCGAGGTCGAGCCCGCGGATGTCCAGGCGCTCGTTGCGCAGCGGGCGCAGCCCCAGCCGCCCCACCTCGGCCAGCCACTCCTCGGCCCCCGAGAAGTACTCATGGTTGCCGGTCACGAAGAACGCGCCGTCGCGGCTGCGCAGGTCGCGCAGGGGCGCCGCCTCGTCACGCAGCTCCTCGACGCTCCCGTCGACTAGATCACCGACGACGGCGATCATGTCCGCGCTCATGCCGTTGATCGAATCCACGATGCGGCGGGTGTGGGCGACCCCGGTCAGCGGGCCGAGGTGGATGTCGCTCACCAGGGCGATCTTGTATCCATCCAGGCCGCGCGGCAGTTTGGACAGCGGGATCTGGACCCGTTTGAGCACGGGCGGGCCGAGGGCTGTCCTGGTGCCGTAACCCACGAGCCCGACGGCCGTCAGCCCGGCGAAGATGGCGGCGCCGCGCGAGAGCACCAGCCGCCGCTCCACTCCCTTGGGCTCGGTCTGCGTGATGACCGGGGCGATCGTCCCGGCGGACTGGGCCGGCTCTACCATGCCGCTCCCGCCCCCCTGCCCTCCGGGCCCACCCCCGAAGGGCGCCTTCATGCGCAGCAGGATCTGGCGGGGAACCTCAAGTGCCAGCAGCGTGAGCAGGAGGTAGAAGAGCAGTGCCAGCCACAGGTAGCCGATGAGGGACAGCGCGAAGCTCACCTTCGTCCCGACGACCCGCGGCAGGATGAAGGCGGACAGCAGGGTCGCCGGCAGCATGAGGAACCCGATAGTCGCCAGCCTGCGCGCTCGGCCCGGCTGGGTGGTGTCCTTGACCAGCCGGCGCCACAGGTACCAGTGGATCGGACCCACCACGAGCAGGACCAAGCCCAGGAAAATCAGGCCTTGCAGCAAATCATCCTCCGGCAAAGGGCGGCAGCACATCCACGGTCGCGCCGGCGGGAAGCGGCGCCGCGCGATCATGCCACGCTAGCCCGTTAACCAGAAAACTGGCTGAAGAAAGGACCTTGCGCAGGTGCTCGCCGCGACCCTCGCCGATGTCGGCGAGGGTGATGCCGGCGGGCAGGGACTCCTCGGACACCCCGGCCGCGGCCCGGGCACCGGCGAAATAACGAACTGTGATCATCTATCCACCGATCGCGGACATGGGTCGGGACGGCTGGAGGAACGCAGGGTTGTCGATGCCATGGCCGGGAAGCTTGCCCCACATGGCCTTGCGCCACGTCTCAGCGATCGCCTCGTCGTCGGCACCGCCGCGCAGCAGCCCTCGCAGGTCGGTCTCGCCCGTGGCGAACAGGCAGTTACGCACCTGGCCGTCGGCGGTCAGGCGCGTGCGGTCGCAGTCGCCGCAGAACGGCCGGGTCACCGAGCCGATCACCCCGACCCGCGCGGGACCGCCGTCGACAAGCCAGGTCTCGGCCGGCGCGCCGCCACGGGCGGCCGGGTCGGGCGAGAGCTGGAAGTGAGCGGTCAGCGAGGCCAGGATCTCCTCCGCGGTAATCATGTTTTTCCGGCTCCAGCCGTGCTGCGCGTCGAGCGGCATCTGCTCGATGAAGCGCAGCTCGTAGCCGTGGTCCAGGGCGAACCGGAGCAGAGCCGGAGCCTCGTCCTCGTTGATGTCACGCAGCAGCACGGTGTTTATCTTGACCGGGATCAGCCCCGCCTCGGCCGCGGCGTGCAGGCCGCGGAGCGTGTCGTCGAAGCGGCGGCGGTGCGCCAGCTGTTCGAACCGATTCGGCTGGAGTGTGTCCAATGACACATTCACCCGGTCCAGCCCGGCCCGCTTCAGCGCGCCGGCTAGGCGGTCGAGCCCGATGGCGTTGGTGGTCAGCGAGAGCTTGGGGCGCGGAAGCAACGCCGCGCTGGCCGCGATGATCTCCACCAGCCCAGGCCGCAGCAGCGGCTCCCCGCCGGTGAAGCGCACCTCGGTCACGCCCAGCCGGGTCACCGCCACGGTGATCAAACGGATGATCTCCGCGTCGGTAAGGATCTCCTCCTTGGGCAGCCAGGGCAGCCCTTCCGGCGGCATGCAATAGGTGCAGCGCAGGTTGCACCGGTCGGTGAGCGAAACCCTGAGATCGGTGGCGCGCCGACCGTATGTGTCGAGCAGTCCCCGGTCACCAGTCATGGCTCTGACGTTAACCGTTTTAGCGCGGACATGCCTCCGCCGTTTCTCGAACGCCTGGCGCGAAGGCCTCGCCGAATAGCGCGGTGTGCAACAGGTACATCGACAGTTGGTGGATCGGCAGCCGCTCCCGCCAGCCCTCCCGCAGCGGCCAGACCTCCTGATAGGCGGCGTCGATGGCGTCGATGTGGGCAGCGCCACCCCACAGTCTCAGGTAAGCGAGGTCGGTCTCGCGGTGCCCGCCGTGCGCCGCCGGATCGACCAGCCAGCACCGGCCGTCCGCCCCCCAGAGCAGGTTGCCACTCCACAGGTCGCCGTGGATGCGGGCGGGAGGCTCGTCGCCTGTTTCATCCAGTTTGTTGATCACGTGTTCGACGAGCGCCACATCGCGTGCGGCGAGCGCTTTGCGGTCTCGCGACATTTTCAGGTACGGCGTGAGGCGGCGCTGCGAATACCAGACGTGCCACGGATCCTGGCTCGGGGTGTTGTCCATCGGCACCGAACCGTGAAATCCCGGCCACGGCGCGCCGAAGCCCTCGGCGCCCGCGCGGTGCATCGCGGCCAGCGACCGTCCAAAGTGCTCGGCCGCGGCCCGGCTCGGCGATCCATGCTCCACCCACTCCAGCCCCAGCAGATCGTCCTGCTCGACAAGCACCTGCGGCACCGCGACCGCCCCGGCGTCCGCCAGCCACCGCAGCCCACTCGCCTCGGCATGGAAAAAGCCTTGCGGCGCTTCGCCCTTAGGCCACTCCTTGAGGAAGATGGACTCCCCGCTGTCGAAGGTCAGGCGGGAGGCCCGGCAGATCGACCCGCCGTTGACCGGGGTCTCCCTGATGCGCTGGTGCGTCAGGAAGGTTCGCAGCAGGTGCGGGTGCTCCCGCAGGTAGGCCAGGTTCACGAGGGAATTATCCGGCGTCTTTCTCCAGCTCGCTCAGGGTGGTTGTCCCGGCCTGCCGGTAGGCTGGCTCGTCCTCGGGCGACTGCTCGAGCACGAACTGGTGGATGGTGGTGTCATCGGTTCCCTCGATCCGCTCCACGCGCCAGTACTCGGGGATGCCCGCGTGAGCGTAGACCCACGGCTTGGTCACCCTGTCCTCGATCTCCGAGGAGGGCGAGACCACCTCGACGGCGATCGCGATCTCGGACGGCTGGAAGAGAGCGGTGTTCTGGTCGAACGGGCCGTGGAAGACCGCGACATCCGGCGTGCGGACGTCGCGGCGGCCAAATTTGATACCCACCTCGCCGCCGGCATTGCGACCTGTGTTGTCGAAGTAGCGGACCAGCCGCCAAATGACACGGAAGTGCCACTGCGTGGCCGGGGACATGATGACGAGATTCCCTTCGTGGAGTTCGTAGCGGTAGCCCTCGTCCGGGAACTCCTTCAGGTCATCTGCCGAGAGGTCGGCTGGAATCTGTATCTCCATAACGGTCACGGAAATCTCCTTCCTCTCGACAGGTTACCGGGAGGGTGGCAGGGGCCACTGCTCGATGACGGTCGGTGGCCGGGCGTCGATGACCGCGCTCAGCAGAACGCGGGCCAGCTCATAGGTGGGGTCGATGCGGTAGGCGCGCTCGAGCGCGGCGAGGGCGAGCACGCCGTCGCCCTGGCGCCAGGCGCTCCAGCCGAGCAGGGTGGCGAAGGGGGTGGCCAGGACCGGCTCGGCGCGGCGGGTGAGGTCGAGCCAAAGGTCGAGCTGCCAAGGCTCGTCGTCGGTGCGGGCCCAGGCATGGTCGCGCACCTCGGGATCGGTGATCAGAACGCTGAGCCAGGCGATGGTGTCGTCCGGGAGGCGATCTCCGGCCTGGCCGAGGGTGAGGGCGTGATCGACGGCGTGCTTGCCCGCGGCTATCAGCTCGGCGCTGTCGCGAAAAGAGGCCAGCCGTTGCTCCGCTCGGTCCACCGCCTGCGTCATAGCCATCGCGGCGATCCCGCCGATGGGCTTGACGAGCTTCTCCACCGCCTCGCGGTCGGGGCGCAGGATCATGCCGGCGTAAGTGGAGACCGCGGCGATCTCTGTGATGGTGATGTCGAACGGCACGCCCGAGGCGGGTGTGCAGTCCTCGCAGCGCAGGCAGAAGTAGCGGCCGTCGGTGACCCGCACGGCGTCGGAGATCGCGTACCGCCGTATCTCAAGATCATCCATGATCGCGATCGTCTTGGCGCCCACCCACTCGGGTCCGTAACCGACCAAAGCCACGACGCCGATGCTTGGCGACTGCCGCAGAGCGTGGCTGATGAGGCGAACGGCCTCGCGCTTGGGTGTGTCGGCGTCGCAGCGGGCGGTGAACTTGATCCGGCGTTGGGCCAGGCCGAGCACCACCACGCTGTCGGCCGGGTGGAAGCCGAGCTGGTAGGGCACGAACGCGAGAAGGTCCTCGCGGGTGTAGAGGGTCACCGTCGGGGTCATGGATCCAGCCTCGCCACCCGGAACCTAGATCGGCGCGCATGATCGCTAATCTGTGGATGACGCGCTTACTTATCCACAGGGGGTCTTGCGTGTACGCCGCGATCGTGCTCGCCGGCGGCGAAGGCAGCCGGATGGGCGGGGTGCTCAAGCCCCTCCTGCCCATCGCGGGCGAGCCGATCCTCGGCCGCGTACTGCGCGCGGTGGGCGACGCCGGCCGGATCGTCGTGGTCGGCCCCGAGGAACTGCGCGCGGCGATGCCGCCGGAGGCGGAGCTGACCAGGGAGGAACCGCCCGGGGGTGGCCCGGTCAGGGGGCTGGCCGCGGGCTGGGCCAGGTGCGAGGGCGCCGATGAGGTCGCCGTCGTCGCCGCGGATCTCCCCTTCCTGACCCGTGGGGCACTGGCGGCATTGCGACAGCTCAAGCGCGGAACGGCGGTATATGTGGATGATGAAGGAAGATGGCAGTCGATGGTTTCTTTGTGGCGAGCACCCGTCCTGTCGCGGGCGCTCCTTCCGGTACCCCCAAGAAGCATGAAAGATCTTCTGAGGGGAGCCGGAGACGTCGCCGAAGTCCGGTGGACCGGTTCCGGACCCCCACCGTGGTTCGACTGTGACACCCAGGAGGACCTGGCACTAGCTGAGAGGCTGTTATGAGCAACAAGCTGGAGGAGTTCATCGAGGCGGCCTGCGCCGAGCTGGGGCTCGCGGCCGCCGACGTCGACACCGACCTCGTCCTAGATCTGGCTCGTGAGGTGGCGCACAACTCGGCCCGACCCGCGGCCCCTATCAGCACGTTTCTGCTGGGATTGGCGGTGGGGCGCGGCGGGGATCCGGTGGAGCTGGCCAACCGATTGACAGCGCTGGTTCGAGCCTGACAGCGTCGTCTGGACATCTGTTTAAAACGGAGGGCAACTGTAATGCCGTCGTCAGAACTACCGGAGGCGGAGTTGCTGGACGAGCCGACAACGGCCGATCTCGGGGCCAAAGTGACCGAGGCCTGGCGCGATTTCGCTCGGGCGCTGCAAGCCGCCCTGCCGGCGCTGCCGTCCGGGGCTCACCTGGAGATGACCCTCGACCCGACCGCCTCCGGCACCGGTGACGCGGTCTACGGCGTGAGCGTGCGCAAGGGCGAGGAGGGCATTACCGCCCTCGCCGTCAGCAACGCCGCCTTGCCGCAGGATTTCCGGCTCGACCGCTCGCAGATCGCGCAGATGGTCGCGCTGGGCTGGTCGCCGCCGGGGGTGCTGGCCGGCTCGGGGGAGAGCTTCGGCCTGGCCGACAACGACGACAGCATCGCCATGATCGTGACCCGGACGCTGCGGGACGTCTACGGCGCGCCCCACCCGGCATTCCTGGTCTACGCCAGCCGCGACGGTCAGGACGAGCTGCTGGCCATCGCGCAGCTCGGCTCCGCCCGCCATCTGTCCACGTTGGACAATGCCATCCCCGCCATCGAGTCGGTCTCGCTGGCCGGGCTGGATCTGGCCGAGCGGGTGCGCATCGTGGTGGCCGCGCTGACCAAGACCGACCCCGACGAGCTGGCCGTCGACGGCGACGGCGACATCGGCATCCGCGCCGGGTCGGCCATGGTGTTCGTGCGGGTCCGCGACAACCCGCCGCTCATCGACGTCTTCTCCCCGGTGCTGACCGAGATCGAGCCCAGCGAGAAGCTGTTCGTCAAGCTCTCCGAGCTGACCAACCGCATGCCCATCGGCCGGCTCTACTGCACGTCGGGCACGGTGTGGGCCTCGGTGCCGGTCTTCGGCCGCGACTTCCAGGCGACCCACCTGTCCCTGGCGATCCAGGTGATGACCGGCCTGGCCGACGAGCTCGACGACCGGCTGCATGGAGAGTTCGGCGGCAAGCGCTTCTTCGTCGAGGGGGACAAGCCCAGTGGCCGGTCCCCCAACGGCGAAGAGCGCGTAGGCCAATACCTGTAACGCATTGCGGCCCCTTAGGGCCGCAATGCGTTACAGGTCCTGGAGTTCGACGGTGGCCAGCTCGCGGCTGCCGTCCAAAGTGGACGCCATAGCCGCGGCGTGGGAGATGGTCCACAGCGTGTCGCCGATGACGAGGCTGCGGCGGATCATTCCGGTATAGCTCCGGCTGGACTGGTCGTGGCTGACTACGGCGAGCTCGGTGAGCTTCTTGTCGTCCACGCGCAGCAGCAGCGCGCCATATTGCGCCTTGCTATATGCGGTCACCGGGACCACGAGCAGCTTCGTCGCGGGCCAGTAGAGGAAGGCGTGCGGGTCGCTCTCCGCCTCGGAGCGCGACCGTGCGATCTTGAACTGGTCCAGGCGCTGCGGGCTGGCGAGGTTGCCGACGTCGAAGAGGCTGATCTGCGTACCCGATACGCGCCCCTGGTCGTTGGCGTCCTGACCCACGCCGATCAGCCGGTCCTCCCCGATCGGGTGCAGGTAGGCACTGTACCCGGGGATCTTCAGCTCCCCGACCACCTTCGGCTTTTCCGGATTGCTCAGGTCGAGCGTGTACAGCGGGTCGGTCTGGCGGAAGGTCACCACGTAGCCCACCTTGCCCACGAAGCGCACCGCGTAGATCCGCTCGCCCTTGCCCAGGCCGCCCACCTCACCGAGCTGCTTGAGCGCCCCGCCGTCGCGGCCCAGCGTGTACACCGCCGACGAGCTCTTCTCGTTGGTGCGCCAGGGCGGCGACTGGGTGGTGGCGGCGCGCAGGACGCCGTCGTGCTCGCTGAGCGAGTACTGGTTGAGCAGCCAGCCCGGCACGCTACCGGCCGCGACGTAGACCGGCTTGGGGGTGGTGATGTCGAACTGGAACAGGTCGGTGCGCGGCTTGACGTTGCGCCCGCCGTCCCACGCGTCGAGGTTCCAGCCGCGCCACCTTTGGTCGTGGGCGAGGTACAGGTTGGGCCCGCTGCCGTAGACGGTGTTGCCGTCGGCGGCGACCGTGATCGGCTCGCCGTCGGACAGTGAGCCGGCGCCGAGGTCGAAGCTGACCAGCGTGACCAGCGAGGCGCCGCTGAACTCCTCGGGCAGGTTCAGGTCCGAGCAGTCGACCTTCTTGACGTCGCCGTTGACCGTGATTCTGGGCAGCCAGGCGTCGATCGGGGCGCTGTCGATGGCGCTGCGGTTGTCGGCGACGCGGTCGGCCGTGGTCGGGTTCTTGCGCTGCGACTGCGGCATGGCGATCGCCGGGGTGCTGCGCACCACGACCCGGGCGACGCTGCCCACCTGCCGGGCGTCCACATAGGACCCGTCGATGGTGTACTCGCCGGCCACCTTGGGCGCGCCCTTGATGTCGATCAGCTGGATGAGCGTGCTGGTGCGGTACGGCGCGAACGACCTGTCCGGCGCGACGATGTCACTGCCGCTGTTCCTGGGGATCATCGTCTGTGGCGCGGGGCCGATCACGAGCACCTTGTCGTCCTTGAGCAGCACATCGCTGGCGCCGGCCTGGAGCCTGATCCGGTTGAGCTCCTGCTTGCTCTCGGCATCGATGATGTGTAGCCAGTTGTTGATGGCGATGACGATGCGCCGGCCGTCGGTCTTGACCAGATCCGGCTCGTCGACGCCCTGCTCGTGCGTGTTGGTGCCGGAGTAGTCCAGGCCCTTCTCGGGTGCCTTTTGCGCCGGCGCCCCGGGAGGAGCGGCACCGGCGGCCGGGGCCATCGAGTCGGCGCGGCTTTCCAGCCCGAAGCCGTCGGCCATCCGCACATCGCCGCCGGCGAACCCATACGGACCGACGCTGCGCTTGGCCGCCGTCCTGAGCGAGGACAGCAGCTCGTCACACGACTTGTACGAGACCAGCTTGAAGGCCGGGGCCGGTCGCGGCCCGCCGGAGCTGTCCCCGTTGATATTGGTGCACCCCACCAGCGCTAACGCGCTGAGGAAGGCGATGGCACGTCTCATGCGCCCTTGGACGGCCCCGCACCCGGATCAGTTCCCCAGTCTTGACAGCACGATCATGCTGCGGGTCGAGGTGATGAACGGCTCCGCGCGCAGCCGCTCGAGCACCCGCTCAAGGTGCTCGATGTCGGCGGCGCGCAGGTGCACCAGGGCGTCGGCTTCACCCGAAACGGTGTACGCCCCGACCACCTCCGGGTGGCGCCGGGTCGCCACGTCGATCTGCGCGGGGGTGGTCCGGCCGGTGCAGAACAGCTCGACGAACGCCTCCGTATTCCAGCCCACCGCCTTGGGGTCGACGACCGCGGTGAAGCCCTTGATCACCCCGAGGGAGCGGAGCCGGTCCACACGCCGCTTCACGGCGGGCGCGGACAGGGACACCTCCTGCCCGATCACGGCATAGGTTGTGCGCGCGTCAGTCACCAGAGCCGCGATGATCCGTTGATCCACGCCGTCAAGCTGCACCAGCCGATCCTACTTACGCGAGCGTGGAAAGCTCGCTGACCAGCACGTTGGACAGCACCGGGCCGTCCATGCGGATCTGGCGCAGGTACCACTTCTGCTGCGGCGCGCGGGCCTGGGTGAACTGCCAGTTGCCGCGCGGGCTCACGACCTGGCCCACGTTGGCGATCTTCAGGTTGACGTTCACCGCGGTCACGGCCTCGTCGACGATCAGCGCGATGGCGCTGTCGAGCACCTGAGCCGCGTCGTAGGCGGCGACCGCATAGGCGGTGGGGGAGCGCTGGTAGCGGGTCTGGAACAACGACGAGAATGCCCGGTTGGCCGCGTTGTTCAGGTCGGCCGAGTACTGCATCGCCGTGAAGAGATTGCGGGCCCCGGTGAGCTGCTCCACCGCGGCGCCCTCGGAGACGATCCCCGGGGCGTAGACGCCGATCTTGGGTGGGAGTTGCTGCATGAACGGGATCAGGTAGTTGGCCGGCAGCCAGGTGAAGACGTTCTCAGCCCCCGAGCCGACCACGTCCTGGACCGCGCCGGAGAGGTGGCCCTTGTCCGGGCTGCCCGTGGCTGGCACGTAGATCGGCCCTATGCCGCCGCCGTTGTCATTGTTGAAGCCGCCGATCAGCTCGGCGCCGATGTCCCCCCGCAACCCGACCAGGGCGGTCTTGCCCCGGTTGCGCAGATACTGCCCGATCGCCCGGCCGGGCTCGTTGTTCAGGTACGCCGTCCGCCAGATGTAGACCGCGCTGGCCATCTCGGACGACGAGCCGTGCGCGGCCAGCAGCGGGATCCGCTTCTCCTCGATCAGCGACCGGGCCTCGCGCAGCAGATCCGGGTTGGCCACGCCCACCACGGCCACCACGTCCTGGGCGTGCAGCTTCTTCAGCGCCTCGATGCCCTGGGGCACGGCGTCGCCCTCGTCCTCGACCGCCAGCTCGACGCGGTGACCGGCCAGCTGGCTGTTGCGGGTCTCGAGGTAGAGCCGGAAGCCGTTCTCCAGATCACCGCCGATCGCCTTGTTGGAGCCGGTCGCCGGGACCAGCAGCCCGATGCGGACCGGGCTCTTGGGGTCATCGGCGCCGGTCGGGGCGACGCACGCCGCCAGGCTGGAGGTCACGCCAGCCGCACCGACTCCACCAAGCAGCTGGAGGAGCCTGCGTCTGTCAAGGCTGTTCATCGTTTTCCCTCCATGGCAAAGCGGGGCCGGAGTTTTGGCCACTGACGCGTTCTACCCTGTCCCAGCCGCGCGCGTCAATGCCGAAGACCGCTCAGTAGGATGGAGAGCGTGACAGAGGAGCAGCCCGAGGAGAAGACAGTGGTCGTGGTGGGTCCGGATGGTGCGCCGATCGGCGCGGTGAATGACCGCGATGACGACCCGTCCCGCTTGATCGAACAGCCGGCCAAGGTGATGCGCATCGGCACCATGATCAAACAGCTGCTCGAGGAGGTGCGCTCGGCGCCGCTCGACGAGAAGGGGCGTGAGCGGCTCGTCGATATCCACCGCAAGTCCATTGTGGAGCTTGAGGATGGTCTCGCTCCGGAGCTGCGTGACGAGCTGGAGCGGATCTCCACCGAGTTCTCCGATGGCTCCACGCCCAGCGAGGCGGAGCTGCGCGTCGCCCAGGCCCAGCTCGTGGGCTGGCTGGAGGGGTTGTTCCACGGCATCCAGGCGGCGCTGGTGGCGCAGCAGATGGCGGCGCGGATGCAGCTGGAGCAGATGCGCGGCCGGCCCGCGCTGCCACCCGGCCTTGGCGGTCCGTCGGCGCGCACTGACGAGGGTGGGCGCACGCCAGGCCAATACCTTTAAAGACATTTTTCATAACCGCAGGTCCGTCGGGGTACTCGCCGTATCTCCCGGCGACCAGACCTGCGTGCGTGGTTGCGCTTTTCCGGCTACGACAACGCGGTTTTCAGAAGGTTGTCAAGGTAGACGGCGACGCCGTCGCGCTCGTTGGACAGCGTCACCTCGTCGGCGAGGGCCATCAGCGCGGGGTGAGCGTTCTCCACGGCGACACGGCGCCAGCCGGCCCACTTGAACATCGGGATGTCGTTGGGCATGTCGCCGAAGACCAGCACGTCCGAGGCGTCGATGCCCAGCTCGACGGCGGCGACCGCCAGGCCCGTGCCCTTGTCTACATCTGGTGGGGTGATCTCCACCCAGCCCAGCCCGGAGTGGGTCACCGCCAGAACATCGGCGGGGATCGCCTCCCGTGCGACCTCCAGCAGCGCATCGGTGTCCCCGTCCGGGGCGCGGATGAACGCCTTGATGACCGGGTGCCGCAAGGAGATCGCCCGGTCTTGGACCACGAGATCATCCGGGTAGGGCCAGTCGACGACGCCCTCGTCGCCCCAGAGCGGGTCGTGTTCCCCGTCGAGCGCCTCGACCAGCACCTTGATCGGGCCGAGCCGTCGCTCCAACCGGTCGACGAGGGAGGAGACCACCGACCCGGGCACCCGCGCATCACGCAGCACTCGCGGCGATCCCGGGTCGCGCAGGTCGACCACGCGCCCGCCCTGACCCAGCACCAACATGTCGGCGTGCGGAAGGTCGGTGCGGCTCAAGGCTTCGAGCCGGGGTCCGCGACCGGTGGCGCCCACGATGGGGATGCCGGCCGCGCGGACCCGGTCGAATACGGCGTGGGTGTAGCCGCTTACCGTCTCGTCCGACCGGACGATGGTGCCGTCAAGGTCGGTGGCGACCAGCTTCGGCAGGTCAGATTGGCTCAAGTACGTCACGCCCGCCGAGATATGCCTGAAGGGCCTTGGGCACGCGCACCGAACCGTCGGGCTGCTGGTGCTGCTCCAGCACCGCCACGATCATGCGGGTGGTCGCCAGCGTTCCGTTGAGCGTGGCGACGTGCTGCGGCCTGCCTTCGGCGTCTCGGTGGCGCACGTTGAGCCGCCTTGCTTGATAAGTGGTGCAGTTGGAGGTCGAGGTGACCTCCCTATACCTGCCTTGCGACGGCAGCCACGCCTCGCAGTCGAACTTGCGCGCGGCCGACGAGCCGAGATCTCCCGCGGCGACGTCGATCACGCGGTAGGCCAGCTCGAGCTTGGAGAGGTATTCCTCCTCGATGCCGAGCAGCCGCTGGTGCTCGTCCCGGGCCAGCTCGGGCGGGCAGAACGAGAACATCTCGACCTTGTCGAACTGGTGCACCCGGATGATGCCGCGGGTGTCCTTGCCGTAGCTGCCGGCCTCGCGCCGGAAGCAGCTCGACCAGCCGGCGTAACGCAATGCCTCTCCCGCCCCCCTGCCCTTCGGGCCCTCCCCCTTCGGGCCGTCAAGGTTGAGGATCTCGTTCATGTGGTAGCCGCCCAGCGGCACCTCGCTCGTGCCCACCAGGTAAAGGTCGTCGGCGGGCAGGTAGTAGACCTCGCTGGCGTGCGAGCCGAGGAAACCGGTGCCCTCCATTGTCTCCGGCTTGACCAGCACCGGCGGGATCATCGGGATGAAACCCGCCTCCACGGCGGTCGTCAGTCCTAATTGGAGCATGGCTAGCTGGAGCAGCGCGCCCTGGCCGGTGAGGAAATAGAAGCGGGCCCCCGAAACCTTGGCCCCGCGCTCCATGTCGATCGCGCCCAGCGCCTCGCCCAGCTCCAGATGGTCCCTGGGCTTGTCGATGGCGGGCCGGTCGCCGACCTCGCGCAGCACGACATAATCATCCTCGCTGCCGGGCGGGGCCTGCTCCTCCACCACGTTCGAAACCGCAAGGTGCGCCTCGCGAAGCCGCGTCTCCGCCTCCGACACCGCCGCCTCGGCGGCCTTGACCCGCTCGGCCAGCTCCTTGGTCCGGGCCAGCAGATCGGCCTTCTGCTCGCCGGTGGCCTTGGGCATCAGCTTGCCCAGCTGCTTCTGCTCGGCGCGCAGCGTCTCGAAGGAGGAGACCGCCGCCCGCCTTGTCTCATCGGCGCTGACCAGCTCGTCGACGAGCTCGACGGGCTCGCCGCGCTTGAGCTGGCTGGCTCTCACCCGGTCGGGGTCCTCACGCAGGAGACGCAGATCAATCACGCATTGAAGCCTACCGGCTGCGGATTATCCGGCGGCAACTTGTTTCCCCACCGGGTGGACGCTGACACTCAGGTCGATCACGCCGTCGTCGGGCTCGCCGTCCTCCTCCTCATCCCCGGAGGCGCTGCCCTCATCGGCCGAACCGGACTCCGCATCGTCGGCCGCCGTCGGTATGGGCTGGGCGCGCAGCGCCGCCACCCCGAGCGCCACGACGGCGGCGAGCGCGGAGTAGAAGCCCCAGTCGAGACTGAAGGTCATCCTTTCCCTGTCCTCGGGGGTGAAGATGACGAAGCCGACGTTGAGAACGATCGTCGCCTTTCTGAAAGCGAAGCCCGTTGTCGCCAGGATGACAAGGTTGGCGCCGGAGAGCGCCCCACCGATCACGCGCGCTGTACCCGGTACCAGATGATTTCCATAAAAGATCACGGCAACGACGGTGGCCGTGGCGATCAGGGTGAGGAGATAGGCCGCGCCGAAGGTGCCGAGACTGATCAGCATCGCCTCGTAGTTGTCGTCATTGGGCCCGGGTTGGATGGCGTTCTGCACCGGCCGGAGGGAGATCTTCTGCCAGGGAAGGATCAGGGAGGCGGCGCCGGCGACGACGCCAATCCCGGCCACCGGAAGCATGCGGTTGTTCAGCCACAGCCACTGAGGCCGGGCGCGCCGGGGTGCTCGCTTGCGCGTGAGGGCGGGAGGCGCGCCGAACTCCACAATGTCCTCGGTCATGGGTGCTCCAAAATAGCGAAAGGTGTAAGCACAAGGTAGCGCAGAGCTTCCTGGCGCGCGCCAAAAGCAACGCACGGGCATCGCCGGCCCCAAGGGCGGCAATGCCCGTGCGCGGGTTGACTTGTCAGCCGCCGAGCAGACCGCCCAACATGCCGCCGGACTGCTGTTGCTGCTGGCCGCCGACGATCCCGCCGGGCGGCGCCTCGGAGGGCTGGACGACCACGAAACCCTGTCCGGAGAAGCTCATCGTGAACGCCTCGCCGGTGGAGCGGCCCAGCAGCGTGCCCAGACCGAGTTGGTCGGCGCGGTGGTACCCGGTCTGCAGGCTGGCCGACCAGCAGATGGCCGCCTGAGGGTCGGCATAGGTGGGCTGGTCGACGGTGAGCACGACCGGCGTTCCGTGTGTCGTGATCGCGATGCGGCCCTGGCCGGAAAAGACGCAGTTGAACAGGCCGGCGGCGGACAGCATGCCCATGCCCTGGACCATCTTGATGTCATAGTTGAGCGACGGCTCGAAGGCCAGCACGCTGGAACCGTTGACGCTCAAGGCATCCCCGGCCGCGAGGTCGATGATGTGCACGTCGGCCGCCCGGTCGGCGAGGAAGACATCTCCCTGGCCGGTGAGCTTCATCAGCGGCACGCCCTCGCCGGTGAGCTTGCTCTTGAGCCATTTGGTGGCGCCGCCGGAGCCCAGTGCCTGGAACTGCACGTTGCCCTGATAGGCGACCATGGATCCGGTGCGGGCCATGCACTCCCCGTTGAGCTGGATCTTCAGCATCTTGGAGTTCTGCAGGGTCATGCCGGGGGTGGTGGTGGTCTTCTCTAGGTTCTCTGCGGCGAAAAGCGCGCTCTGCATAAGGGGTGTCCTCCGGATTCCGTTCAGTCCCAGCCCAATTCGTGCAAGCGATTGTCAGAGATCCCGAAGTGGTGGGCTATCTCATGCACGACAGTTACCGCCACCTCCTCGACCACCTCGTCCTCGGTTTCGCAAACGCGCAGGGTCGGGTTGCGGAAAATCGTAATCCGGTCGGGCAACACGCCCGCGTAGTCCCAGCCCCGCTCGGTCAGCGCGTGACCCTCGTAGAGGCCGAGGAGCTCGGCGTCGCCGGGCGACTCGTCCTCCACCAGAATGACCACATTGGACAGATGTTTCATCAGCTCCGGGGGCACCTGGTCCAGCGCCTCGCCGACCAGCTCCTCGAACCGCTCGCGGCTCATCTCCACCGGCATCTCCCGCCTCCATTCATCCCACCCGCCGACCCCATCCCGCAGCCCGTTGCCTACCCCACCCGCCGACCCCATCCCGCAG
>Ga0075428_100000936_pt1 | contig 30875 bp, 31 predicted proteins | sample RhiMetdeltSRZDD2_FD_75291 | JGI IMG/M metagenome (GOLD analysis project Ga0075428, IMG submission 75291) | Populus rhizosphere microbial communities from Tennessee, USA - Rhizosphere MetaG P. deltoides SRZDD2 | ecosystem: Host-associated > Plants > Roots > Rhizosphere > Soil | place: USA... | reverse complement strand
ATGTGCCCGGTGACCAGCCGCAGTACCGCGGCGGGATCCTCGACGTGCGCGTTGTGTCCGAGCCGGCCCAGGGTCACGACCTGGTTGTGCAGCGCGGCGAGCTGGCTGTCGGTGTTCATCGGGTCGTGCTCGCCACGCGCCAGCACGACATCGGCCTGCGCGGCCTTGAGCAGAGCCGGCATGTCCGGCGCCCCGACCGCGAACGTGCTCGGGTCCATCGCCAGCCGCCACCGGCCGTCGGCCTCGACCAGCCCGGCGTCGACCGACTCGTCGTCCGGCTCCACCAACCCGGTGAGGCCCGCGACCCGCAGGTACCGCTCGGCCGCCTCGTCCCTGCTGTCGAACCAGCTCACCGGGCGCTCCGCCAGCGATCGCGCCTTGGCCAGCTCGGCGTCCGTCCACGCCACCTTGATCCCGAGCCCGAGCACGGTGCCCACCTGAACACCGTGCTCGCCGCTCGCCAGTGCCAGCCCGACCACGCCGCCGAGCGAATGTCCCACGATGACGTACGACGCGCCGTGGTCGAGATCCGCCGCGATCCCGGCCGCCATCGACTCGAACGTGTACTCGCCGAGCCTGTCCGCCGACCCGTGCCCGGGCAGGTCGGGCGCCGCCCAGCGCCCCGGTCTCCGTTCGTCCAGCTTGGCGCGCCAGCCGTCCCATACCCGACCGGTCGCGCCGAGTCCATGCAGCAGTAACAGCGTGTGATCCCCGCTCATGACCGAGAGCCTGCCAGATGACGACGTTGCCAAGGCAGCGAGACCGCGACAGCGGTCTGATAGCGAACGCCCGGGCCTGGTCGCCGTACGGTATGGCGCATGACTGCCGATCTCGCCGCCGCCATCGACCGTGTGATGCCGTCCGTCCGGGCGGACCTGGATGACCTGGTCCGGATCAGGTCGGTCAGCGCCGATCCGGCGCGGGCCGCGGACGTCCGCGCCGCCGCGGCGGCGACCGCGGCACTGTTCGAGGCCGAGGGGTTCGACGTCAGCATCATCAGCGCCACCGCGGACGGTGTGCAGGGCGCTCCCGCGGTGATCGCCCGCAAGCCGGCGCCCGAGGGCCGGCCGACGGTCCTGCTGTACGCGCACCACGACGTCCAGCCGACCGGTGACGAGAAGCTGTGGACCTCGCCGCCGTTCGAGCCGACCGAGCGCCACGGCAGGCTGTATGCCCGCGGTGCTGCCGACGACAAGGCCGGTATCGCGGCGCACCTCGCGGCGATCCGTGCCTTCGGCAACGATCTCCCGGTCGGCGTCACCGTGTTCGTCGAGGGCGAGGAGGAGATCGGCTCGCCGACGATCAAGCAGCTGCTCGCCGAGCACCGCGACGCGCTCGCCGCAGACGCGATCGTGATCGCCGACTCGACCAACTGGACGATCGGCCAGCCGGCGCTGTCCACCTCGCTGCGCGGGCTGGTGAACTGCGTCGTCGAGGTCCGCACTCTGGAGCACGCGGTGCACTCCGGCATGTACGGCGGTGCCGCGCCGGACGCACTCACCACGCTGTGCCGGCTGCTCGCGACCCTGCACACCGCTGTGGGCGACGTCGCCGTGGACGGCCTGCACGCCGGCCGGGCTGCCGACCTGGACTACCCGGACGCGCGGTTCCGCGAGGAGGCCGGCGTACCCGACGGCGTGAAGCTGATCGGCTCCGGCTCGCTGCCGGACCGGATCTGGACCCGGCCGTCGATCTCCGTCATCGCGATCGACGCACCGTCCGTCGCGGACGCGAGCAACACGCTGATCCCGGTCGCCCGGGCGAAGGTCAGCATGCGGGTCGCGCCCGGCGACGACGCGGAGAAGGCCAAGGACGCCCTGGTCGCGCACCTGCAGGACAACGTCGAGTGGGGCGCGTCGGTACAGGTCGGCGAGTTCGAGGTCGGGCAGCCGTTCGCGGTCAACCCGAACGGCCCGTCGTACGACGCCGCGCGGAACGCGTTCGCCACCGCCTGGGGTGTGCAGCCGGTCGACATCGGTATCGGTGGCTCGATCCCGTTCATCGCCGAGTTCGCCGACGCGTTCCCGGAGGCCGCGATCCTGGTCACCGGCATCGAGGATCCGGACACCCGCGCCCACGGCATCGACGAGGGTCTGCACCTCGCCGAGTTCACCAAGGCCTGCGTAGCCGAAGCCGAGCTGCTCCGAAACCTGTCCGCCGCCCCGCCGGCCTGACTGCCGCCGGGGCGACCCGAGGGCTGGTCCGTCGTCGCGCGATGCCAGACTGACGAACGAGTGACGACACGCCCGGCCCGGACCGACGAACGATCAGTGGGAGCGGCCTGGTGACCGGACCCACCGATGGCATAGGTTTCGGCGAGTGAAGATTGCAGTCGTCCGGGAGAACCGGCAAGGGGAGCATCGCGTCGCGGTGGTGCCCGAGCTGGTCGGGAAGCTGACCGCACTCGGCTATGAAGTGGCCGTCGAGCCCGGCGCCGGCGAGCGAGCGCTGTACTCCGACGACCTCTACCGCGCGGCCGGTGCCGATGTGGCCTGGGGAGCCGACCACAACGCCACCATCGTCGCCTCGGTGCAGCCGCTGGAGCGCGAGCGGATCACCCGCCTGCGGGCCGGCACCGCGCTGATCTCCTTCCTGCCCGCAGACCCGCTGGCGATCGTCCGGGCCGCCGCCACCGCCAAGATCACGGTCTTCGGGATGGAGTTCATCCCGCGGATCTCCCGTGCCCAGTCGATGGACGCGCTCTCCTCGCAGGCCCTGGTCGCCGGCTACCGCGCCGCGATCGTCGCGGCCGAACGACTGCCGCGGTTCTTCCCGCTGAACATGACCGCGGCCGGTACGGTGCCGCCCGCGCAGGTGGTCGTCCTCGGCGCCGGGGTCGCCGGGCTGCAGGCGATCGCGACCGCGAAGCGGCTCGGGGCCGTGGTCAAGGGGTACGACGTGCGCGCGGCCGCCGCGGAGGAGATCGCCTCGATGGGCGCGCAGCCGATCGAGCTCGGGCTGGACACGCTGGAGGGCGCTGGCGGGTACGCCCGGGAGATGACCCAGGAGCGCGCCGAGCGTCAGCGCCAGCTGCTGGCGCCGTACATCGCCGCCGCCGACGTGCTGATCACCACCGCGGCCGTGCCCGGGCGGCAGGCGCCGATACTGGTCACCAAGGCGATGGTGGACGAGATGAAGCCCGGCTCGGTCGTGATCGACCTGGCCGCGGAGTCCGGCGGCAACGTCGAGGGCTCGGTGCCGGGCTTGGAGATCAAGGTCGGCGAGGTGCTGCTCTGGGGCGGCGCGAACGTGGCCAGCCAGATGGCCGGACCGGCCAGTCGCCTGTACGGCCAGAACGTCCTCAACCTGATCACGCTGCTCACCCGCGAGGGGCAGTTCGACCCGGACTTCAGCGACGAGATCGTCGCCGGCTGCTGCGTCACGCACGACGGCGCAGTGCTGCACGACCAGACCCGCGCACAGCTGTCAGGAGAAGGGCCGCAATGACGGACTCCATCGCTTTGCTGACGATCTTCGTGCTCAGCGTCTTCGTCGGCGTCGAGGTGATCAGCAAGGTCTCGTCGACCCTGCACACCCCGCTGATGTCCGGCGCGAACGCGATCCACGGCGTGATCCTGGTCGGCGCGATCATCGTCACCGGTCAGGCCGACGGCGCGTTCGAGGTGGCGGTCGGCCTGCTCGCCGTACTGCTCGCGACCGTGAACATGGTCGGCGGCTTCGTCGTGACCGACCGAATGCTGGAGATGTTCCGCGGACAACGCAAACCCGCGGCGCCGAAGGAGATCGGCCAGTGATCGACACCTGGGCGCACCTGGCCTACCTGGTCGCCGCGGTCTGCTTCATCGTCGCGCTGAAGGCGCTGTCGTCGCCGCGGACCGCGCGGCTCGGCAACCTGATCGGTGCCGCCGGTGCGGTGCTGGCCTGCGTGGTCACGTTCATCGCGTACAAGCCGGACAACCTGGTGCCGATCCTGGTCGCGGTCGCGGTCGGCGCCGTCGTCGGCGTGGTCGGCTCGCGCCGGGTGCAGATGACGCAGATGCCGCAGCTCGTTGCCTTGTTCAACGGTGTCGGTGGCGGTGCGGCCGCGCTGGTCGCGTTGCTGGAGATCGGCAGCCTCGGCGACGACACCGTCTCGGCCGTCGCCACCGCGTTCACGGTGCTGGTCGGCTCGGTGAGCTTCTCCGGCTCGGTGGTGACGTTCGCGAAGCTGCAGGAGCTGATGACCACCCGGCCGGTCACGTTCACCGGCTTGCCGGTGCTGTTCATCGCCGGGCTGGCCGGCGGGATCGTGCTCGCCACCTGGATGGTGTCCGACCCGCGCGTCTGGGTCGGCGTGCTGCTCTGCCTGGTCGGCCTGCTGGTCGGCGTCATGCTGGTGCTGCCGGTGGGCGGCGCCGACGTACCGATCGTGATCTCGCTGCTGAACGCGTTCACCGGCCTGACCGTCGCCGCCGGCGGCTATGTGCTCGGCAACACCCTGCTGCTGGTCGCCGGAACCCTGGTCGGTGCGGCCGGAACGCTGCTCACCAAGCTGATGGCCGACGCGATGGGCCGGTCGCTGTTCAACATCCTGTTCGGTGCGTTGAAGGGCGGCTCCACGCTCGGCGCCGGTACGGCGTCCGACCGCCCGGTGATCTCGACCGCGCCGGAGGACGCGGCCATCCTGCTGGCGTACGCCCACAAGGTCATCATCGTGCCCGGGTACGGTCTGGCCGTCGCACAGGCACAGCACACGCTCCGGGACCTGGTCGAGATACTGCAGGACCGTGGTGTCAGCGTCGACTACGCGATCCACCCGGTCGCCGGCCGGATGCCCGGTCACATGAACGTGTTGCTGGCCGAGGCCCAGGTGCCGTACGAGCAGCTGCGCGAGATGGACGACATCAACGGCGACTTCAAGACCGCGGACGTGGTCCTGGTGGTGGGCGCGAACGACGTCGTCAACCCCGCCGCCCGTACGTCGCCGGGCGCGCCGATCTACGGGATGCCGATCCTGAACGCGGACGAGGCCAAGCGCGTCATCTTCCTGAAGCGCTCGATGCGGCCCGGCTTCGCCGGTATCGAGAACGAGCTGTTGCACGACCCGAAGACGTCGCTGCTGTTCGGCGACGCCCGCGAGTCCCTCTCCAAGCTCCTGGCCTCCGTGAAGTCCGTCTAGATCCGGGCAGCGCCGCGCCGAAGGGCGGCAGCGCGGACGGCAGGGCGAGCACAGCACGGTATCCCCAGCACCAGAAGTCCCTACACCCAGCCGCGCTTGGCGGCTGCGACCCCGAGCTCGAACCGGCTGGCGGCATCGACCCGATCCGCGAGGCCCGCGGTGATTCGGCGCGCGGTGCGCAGCGAGATCCCGAGCAGCCGGGCCACCTGCTCGTCCTTCGCACCACCGGCGAGCAGCCGCAGCACCTCCGACTCCTGCGGTGTGAGCGGCGCGTTGGTGGCCAGGTCCTCCTTCTCGAACGGGTTCTTGGCCCGCGACCAGTACGCGTCGAACAGCGCGAGCGCGACCGAGACGACCGCCGGGCTGCGGTGCACCACCGCGCCGGCGTCGTGGTTCGCCGGGTCCAGCGGCATGATCGCGATCTCGTTGTCGATCACCAGCAGCCGCAGCGGCAGCGTCGGCGTCGTCCGCACCTCGCCGCCGAGCGAGTGCACCCACTCGCAGTACTCCATCCCGGCCTTGGTCGCCGCCAGGCTCTCCAGGTAGGTGAACTTGGTCTTGATCCCGCGCTTCAGCAGTCGCCGGTCCGGGGACTCCTCAGCCGGTGGCGGGTTGTCCCGGATCTGGGACGGGATCAGCGACCAGAACGACTCCCGGGCGTTCGCACCGAGCTGCTCGATCCGCCGGGACGCCCGGGTCCGGCCCTCGAGCACCTCGACCTGGTCCTCGGTACGCGAGATGAGCAGCTCGCTGTACTGCTCGGCCAGCTTCTCGGCGTACCCCTCGGACTCCTCCAGCTCGGCCAGCTGCCGGCTGAGCTCGTCGCGGCGGCGGTGCGCCAGGATGCTGAGCCCGATCCGGGGATGTACGGCGTGCTCGCCGCCCTGGCTGGTCCAGGTCGGGATGATCAGCTCGAGCTCCCGGAGTCGGTCCAGCAGCCGGCGTACCTCCTCGACCGGCCGCTCGAGGTCCGCGGCGACCTGTTCCGGAGTGTGCTCGGGCCTGCGCAGCAGGGCGGAGTAGACCGCTAACGTGGCCTCGTCGACCCCCAGCGGTTCCAGCATCGTGTGCCCTTCGTTGTCACGGTCGGAACCGAGAGTATCGACAATGCGTCTCGTTCGCCGTCTGTGGTTCACGGTTGGACGCACTCGGGAGGAAAGAACCATGTGGAAGCGTGTTGCGTTGGTATTCGTCACCGGACTCCTGGCGCTCGGTATCACCGCCGCCCCGGCGGTCGCGGACAGCAAGCCCGCGGACAACTGCTCCGCCTGCTGGTGACCGGGACGGCTCCCGTAGACTGACGGCCGTGCCCCGCGGTGATGGTCGACTCAGTCATGACCTAGACCCACAGGATCTCGGCCCCCAGGACGCTTGCGGTGTCTTCGGTGTCTGGGCCCCCGGCGAAGAGGTTTCCAAGCTCACCTATTTCGGTCTGTACGCGTTGCAGCACCGCGGTCAGGAGTCCGCCGGCATCGCGGTGAGCAACGGTCACCAGATCCTGGTCTACAAGGACATGGGGCTGGTCAGCCAGGCCTTCGACGAGGCCACGCTTGCCAGCCTCAAGGGCCATCTGGCGATCGGCCACTGCAGATACAGCACGACCGGGTCCAGCGTCTGGGCGAACGCCCAGCCGACGTTCCGGTCCACGGCGAGCGGCTCGATCGCGCTGGCGCACAACGGCAACCTCACGAACACCGGCGACCTGGCCCAGTCGCTGGACGGCCAGGACCAGCTGGACCTCGGCCTGGAGCTGAACGGCGGCCAGCCGAAGAACACCCAGCTCGACGCCTCGTCGGACAGCGACATCCTCACCGCGATGTTCGCCGGGTATCCCGAGCTGACGGTCGAGCAGGCCGCCGCGACGGTGCTGCCGAAGGTGCGCGGAGCGTTCAGCCTGGTCTTCATGGACGAGGGCACCCTGTACGGCGCCCGCGACCCGCAGGGCATCCGCCCGCTGGTGCTCGGCCGGCTGGAGCGCGGCTGGATCGTCGCCAGCGAGACCGCGGCCCTGGACATCGTCGGTGCCAGCTTCATCCGCGAGGTCGAGCCGGGCGAGATCGTCGCGATCGACGAGGACGGGCTGCGCTCGACCCGGTACGCGGAGGCCGACCCGAAGGGCTGCCTGTTCGAGTTCGTCTACCTGGCCCGGCCGGACACCCAGATCTCCGGCCGGCGGATCCACAGCACCCGGGTCGAGGTCGGCCGGGTGCTCGCGCGGGAGCACCCCGCCGACGCCGACCTGGTCATCCCGACGCCGGAGTCCGGTACGCCGGGCGCGATCGGGTACGCCGAGGAGTCCGGCATCCCGTACGGCTCCGGCCTGGTCAAGAACGCGTACGTCGGCCGCACGTTCATCCAGCCCAGCCAGACGATCCGGCAGCTCGGGATCCGGCTCAAGCTGAACCCGCTGCGCGAAGTGATCGAAGGCAAGCGGCTGGTCGTGGTGGACGACACGATCGTCCGCGGCAACACCCAGCGGGCGGTGATCCGGATGCTTCGCGAGGCCGGCGCGAAGGAGATCCACGTCCGGATCACGGCGCCGCCGGTGAAGTGGCCGTGCTTCTACGGCATCGACTTCGCCAGCCGCGCCGAGCTGATCGCGAACGGCCTGAACACCGAGGAGATCTGCCGCTCGATCGGCGCCGACTCGCTCGGGTACGTCAGCCTGGATGGCCTGATCGCGGCCACAACGGTGCCGAAGGACAAGCTCTGCCGGGCCTGCTTCGACGGCATCTACCCGGTGGCGCTGCCGGACCCGGAGCACCTCGGCAAGCACCTGCTGGAGGACCGCAAGGTGACCGCCTCGGCCTCAGCCGGCGCCGGCGACGCCCTGGGCCGCCCATGACCGTCGCCGACGACAGCGGCGCGAGCTACGCCGCCGCCGGCGTGGACATCGAGGCCGGCGACCGCGCTGTCGAGCTGATGAAGGAGTGGGTGGCCAAGGCGACCCGCCCGGAGGTGGTCGGCGGTCTCGGCGGTTTCGCCGGGCTGTTCGACGCCAGCGCGCTCACGGCGTACACCAAGCCTCTGCTGGCGACCAGCACCGACGGGGTCGGCACCAAGGTCGCGGTCGCGCAGCGGATGGACAAGCACGACACGATCGGGTTCGACCTGGTCGGCATGGTCGTCGACGACCTGGTGGTGTGCGGGGCCGAGCCGCTGTTCATGACCGACTACATCTGCACCGGCAAGGTGGTGCCGGAGACGGTCGCGCTGATCGTCAAGGGCATCGCCGAGGCGTGCGTCGAGGCCGGTACGGCGCTGGTCGGCGGCGAGACCGCGGAGCACCCGGGCCTGCTGGAGCCCGGCGAGTACGACGTGGCCGGTGCCGCGACGGGTGTGGTCGAGGCGGACCGACTGCTCGGCGCGAGCCGGGTCCGCGCCGGAGACGTGGCCGTCGCGATGCGCTCGTCCGGGCTGCACTCGAACGGGTACTCGCTGGTGCGGCACGTGTTCTTCGAGCGCGCCGGCTGGTCGCTGGACCGGCACGTCGACGAGCTGGGTACGACGCTCGGCGAGGCGCTGATCACCCCGACCACCGTGTACGCCAAGCACTGCCTGGCGCTGGCCCGCGAGCTCGGCCCGGAGGGGCTGCACGCGATGTCGCACATCACCGGCGGTGGCCTGGCCGCGAACCTGGCCCGGGTGGTCCCGGACGACCTGGCCGTCACCATCGATCGCTCGACCTGGACGCCGCAGCCGGTCTTCGGTCTGGTCGGCGAGCTCGGCCACGTCCCGCAGCACGAGCTGGAGAAGGCGCTCAACCTGGGTGTCGGCATGGTCGCCCTGCTCGAGCCGGAGGCAGCCGACGGTGCGATCGCGCTGCTCGGCGAGCGCGGGATCGACGCGTGGGCCTGTGGCCAGGTCACATCAGGTGACGGCATGGTGACGCTCAAGGGCGCCTACGCGAGCTGATCCGCTGCGCGACCCGCACGGAACCTAATGTCGAGGCTGCGCATCTGGGCAGGCACCCCCCGCTGCGTAGAGAAGGCCCGCGAGAATGCGGCGAGCAAGGTGACAGCGAGGAGTAGTGGTGAGATGCCTGACAACCCGACGCTCGACGGAGCCGAGGCGGATCTGCGTGACGCGCGGGAGCGGATCCAGGAGGTGAGCGCGGTGCTGCGCCAGGCGCTCGCGGACGACGACGCGCTGGCCGCCGCGACCGAGGACGACGAGCGATGAGCGAGGCGGTAACCGAGGCCGTGACAAGGCGCAGCAGCGCGCCGCCATCCAGCTCGGCCAGACGGTCGTCGGGGCGATCGACGCGGCACGCACCGCCATGGCCATGGCGGCTGCGACCGGTGACGACATCGAGCGTCACCTGGGGTCGGTTGAGAGTCATCTGCGCGAGCTGGCGAGCGAGGGTCGCAGGGTGCGGTCGGCGATCAATCCGGACAGCGCCCTCGCCGACGCGCAGAGCGTCGCACGCTCACTCGCCAACCGGCTGGGTGGTATCGATGAAGACCTCGGCGAGGTGGCCGCTCGGCTGGGGAGGGCCACCGAAGCTCTGTCAGCGGCGCAGGATGCACTGCTGACCATTCAGGACATGCCCGGACAGGACCACCAGGCAGCGGCTGCGCTGGAATCCCGGCTGGAGCGCCTCGAGCTCGCCGTGAACACGGCGGCGTCCGGGACCGGCACCGCGAGGTCGCGGGTGGAGACTGCCCGGTCCATACTCGCCCGGCTCGCGAACCAGCCGCCCGAGGTCAGCGATCGCGAGCAGTCGACGAACCAGATCGTGGACGCAAGTGCCGATGTCCGCCTCGAGACGGAGGCCACGCGGCAGTGGGTCAGCGGCGCACGCGACGGTCTGAACACACAGAAGCGGAACGGTCAGGTCGCCGACAAGCGATCCCAGGAGCTGCTCGACGCGATGCGCGTGGCGGCACTGCCACCGGCCGCCGAGGGCGCCCAGCGACCCGGTTCCGCTGCGGCGGACTCAGCCGGCGCATTCACTCTGAGGCCGGGGCAGCGTCGTGGAGTGGAGCGGCCGACGGAGCGCGAGTAAGGCTAACGACGGCGTGGACTGGTTCTTGCTCAGCCGCCGTTGGTCTCGGCCCGCGCGACCTTCTCGGCGACCGCGTTCGGCTTCCGTCCTGCCTTCTTCGCCGCCTCGACGGCAAGCTTGGCGATCTCGACCTGGTCCCGGGTGACCATCACATGTCGCTTACCCGCCATCGGGTCCCTCCTCGAGCATCGCCTCGACGTCCGGATCCTCCAACTCAGCGTACGCCGACCCGAGCGCCTCTTCGAGAGCCGTGTCGAACACCTCGGTGACGAGGGCGGCGTCCTCGGGCTGCAGCAGCTCGCTGCGGACCAGCTCGGACAGCGTGACCAGCCCCAGGCGTCGTACGCCGGTGTGGTCCGAGTCGAGCTGCTCACCCGCCCAGCGGAGCATTCGCATGGTCTCCTCGCGGCGCCGCCAGTGATCCAGCTCGCGATCCGACCGGCGGATCATGCCGGCACCGATCCACACCCCGGCCAGCGCCGCCAGCGGACTCGCCAACGCCGCGATCGCGGCCAGCCACTCTGCACTCATGGGCAGACAGTCTGTCGTGCCCTGGGGACATCAGACGACCGGGCTGCGCCGCTCGATCACGACGGTGTCGCGCCAGATGCCGTCCAGCCGGGCGATCCGTTCCCGGACCCCGACGGTCCGGAATCCGAACGCGTGGTGCAGCGCGATGCTCGCGGTGTTCTCGGGGAAGATCGCGGTGGTGATGGTCCACAGCCCGGCGGCGTCGGCGGCCTCGACCTGCCGGGCCACCAGCGCACGCCCGACGCCGCGGCCGCGGAATGCGGAGCCGACGTAGATCGAGGTCTCGGCCACGCCGGAGTAGCACTCCCGGCTCGAGGCCGGCGACAGCGCCGCCCAGCCCGCGACCTCGCCGTCCAGCTCGGCGACCCAGCGGTGCCCGGGCAGCCACTTGGCGTCCAGGACATCGGATGACGGCACGTCGGTCTCGAACGTTGCGTTCCGAGTCTCGATGCCCTCGCCGTAGATCCGCAGCACATGCGGCCAGTCCGAACCCAGCAGGGCCCGGACGGTCACGGGTTGCGTATCAGTAGCGACGGCGGTCGTCGTAGTCGTCGGTCTCGTCGTCGTCGGCGGAGCCTTGCTCTCCGCCGTTCGGCTTCGAGCCGGCTTGGCCATCCCCGGACAGCTCACGCTTGAGCTGGTCCAGGTCGGTGTCCCAGGTGCGGTACTTAAGATCGCGAGCGACCTTGGTCTGCTTGGCCTTTGCTCGGCCGCGCCCCATAGCGTCGACCCCCTCGCACAAGTCAACCGGGTACGCGCGCGGCGCCCACGGATCCGTCATCAGTAGTCGTGGCTCTAGGTTACCCGGACGCCTCAAGCAACACACCCCGGCCCCCGGGTCGCACCGCATCGCGAGACGAACCCCGGGTCCGGCCTCGCCCCTCAGCCGGGCCGGACCCGGGGTGTCACTTCGCCTCGCGCCGGTTGCCGATCCAGAACCCGACGATGGTCGGGATCACGATCCAGACCGCTACGGCGGTCAGCGACTCCGGCAGCTTCCCGTCGAAGCTGCGCTCGGCGATCCGGCCGAAGGCGCCGAAGACGTCCAACCAGTCCGCCCGGTCCCCGAACACCTCGGGGGCGGCGAGTGACCACAGGGTCGGGGCGACGAAGTACACGACGACCGCGATCGCGGTCTGCGCCAGGATGGCTCCGAACGCGGCGCCCATCACTACGTTCAGCGCGTTCGCCAGGTAGATCCCGGCCAGGCCGCTCCAGAACCCGTCCTCCGCGCTGCCGTACGCCGGGCTGCTGCCGTCGATCAGGCCACCGAGGGCGGTGAACCCGAGCGTGAGCACCATCACAGCGGACAGCACCAGCACGCTGAGCAGGATCGCGGCCAGGAACTTGGCGAGCTGGACCCGGGCCCGCCGTGGCGACAGCGTGAACGTAGTCAGCGCGGTGCGCTGTGTCCACTCGCTGGTCATCGCCATGATCCCGATCACCGGCAGCAGCATCCGCACGCCGACCAGGGAGACCTCGGCGAACCTGGCGAACGAGACCGGCTCGTTCTCGAGGTGAGTCAGCCGCCAGACCAGGCCGGCCAGCGCCAGCGCGAGGATGCCGAGCAGCAGCACCCGGCCGCTGCGGGTGTCCACGGACTTGCGCAGCTCGATCCGGACCAGGGTCAGGAAGGACTGGCCGCGGGCAGGCGGCAGCTCGGTCGCCATCGCCGTGTGCCGAGCCCGTGGGGCGGTGCCGCTGCCGGCCGGCTCGGCGACGTCGGTAGTCATCTCGGTACTCCTCGTGGTGTCGATGGGTGTCATGCCGCCTGCTCCTCGGCGGCGGTGAGCTTGAAGAACAGCTCCTCGAGTCCGGCGCCGTCGCTCTCCCGCAGCTCCAGCAGCACCTGGCCGGCGGCGGCCGCGGCCCGGCCGACCTGCTCGGCGCCGGCGTCCACCCGGAACCCGCCGTCGAGCAGCGGCTCCAGGGGCAGCCCAGCGGCGGTCAGCGCCTCGTTCAGGCCGCTCGGGTCCAGTCCGCGGACCAGCGTCCCGGAGCCGGCCAGGAGCTCGTCCAGCGGCCCGCTGGCGACGATCCTGCCGCGGCCGATCACGACCAGCTGGTCGACAGTCGCCTGCACCTCCCCGAGCAGGTGCGAGGACAGTACGACGGTCCCGCCGCGCGAGGCGAAGTCCTGCAGCAGGCCCCGCATCCAGCGGATCCCCTCGGGGTCCATGCCGTTCGCGGGCTCGTCCAGGATCAGCACCGCCGGGTCGCCGAGCAGCGCGGTCGCGATGCCGAGCCGCTGCCGCATGCCGAGCGAGTACTGCCCGACCCGGCGCTTCGCGGCATCAGCGAGACCGACCCGCGCCAGCATCTCGTCGGCCCGCGTCCCGGGGACGCCGAGCAGCGCGGCGCTCAGCCGGACCGTCTCCCGCCCGGTCCGGCCCGGGTGCTGCGCGGCCGCGTCCAGCATCACGCCGACCACCCGGCCGGGGTTCGGCAGATCGGCATAGCGGCGGCCGGCGATCGTCGAGGTGCCGGAGGTCGGCGGCGTGAGGCCGGTCAGCATCCGCAGGGTGGTGGACTTGCCGGCACCGTTCGGGCCGAGGAAGCCGGTGACGGTACCGGGCTCGCAGGTGAAGGACACATCGCTGACGGCGACCGTCCGGCCGTAGCGCTTGGTCAGGTTCTCGACGGTGATCATGGCGAGAACTCTTCCGGGGCCGGCTGTCAGCGCACATCGGTCGGGAGGGTGGATCCGGACCCTACGAAAGTCGCCACACTGCCATGCCGCGGCCCGTCGATCGTCATCCTGGCGGGGGATCCGCCCGGGACCACCCGCGACGAAAGTCGGTGCCGGTGTGGACGGACGGGTGAGGCCGGCGCGCGTCGTACGCGCCTAGGCTGGGGTGGTGATGGAACGGGTGCACCGGCTGCGGAACGCCGGCTGGCACCTGATCGAGCGGTTCGGCCCGCGGATGCGGGATCTGGCCTTCATCGGTACCAGTCTGCTGTTCACCGCCGGTCTGGCCACGTCCGAGGCCGGGCCGCTGGACGGATGGGCGGTTGCCGTGATCGGCAGCGCCTGCTCGCTGGCCCTGTGGTGGCGCCGCCGGTTCCCGGTCGCGGTCACCGCGGTCGCGCTGGTCGGGCAGCTGGTGATCCAGCTGCTGCCCGCGCTCGGGTTCGCACTGCTCACCCTCGCGGTCCGGCGCCGAGACTGGGTGCTGGCCGTGATGGCGGTGGCCGGGTACGCGGCGTACGTGGTGCCGTGGGCGATCACCAACGAGGGCAGTCTGCTCGCCCTGCTCATCACCGGTCCGTTCGTGATCGGCAGCTTCGTGGCAGCCGGGGCCTATATCGGCACCCGGCGGGACCTGATGGCCTCGCTGCACGAGCGCGTCCAGCGGGCCGAGGCCGAGCGCGAGCTGCGGGCCGAGCAGGCCCGGCTGGCCGAGCGGGCCCGGATCGCGCAGGAGATGCACGACATGCTCGCGCACAAGGTGTCGCTGATCGCGCTGCACGCGGGCGGGCTCGAGGTGAACCCGGCGATGGGGCCGGCCAAGGTCGAGAGCTCGGCCGGCCTGATCCGGGAGACCGCGCGGCAGGCGATGGAGGACCTGCGGCAGGTGCTCGGCGTACTGCGGCGAGACCTCAGCGTGGACGGCGCGGACCTGACACCGGTACCGAACGCCGCGGAACTGGACCGGCTCGTCGCCGCCTCCCGGGACGCCGGGGTCGCGGTCCGCACCGAGATCGCGCTGCCCGCCGACCTGCCTGCGCCGCTCGGCCGGACCGTGTACCGGATCGTGCAGGAGTCGCTGACCAACGTGCACAAGCACGCTCGCGGTGCTGCCACCGACGTACTCGTGGTCGGCACCCCCGACCACGGCGTCGCGGTCCGGGTGGCGAACCTGCGGCCGGTCGCGGCCGGGTCGCTGCTGCCAGGCGCAGGTGCCGGCCTGGTCGGGCTGCGGGAGCGCGTCCAGCTGGCCGGTGGCCGGCTCACCGCGGGTCCTATGCCCGACGGCGGCTGGCGGGTGGAAGCCTGGCTGCCCTGGCCGGGAATCGGTCAACACGGTCAGAACGGCGAGAGAGGTACGACGTGACGCGGGTGCTGATCGTGGACGACGAGGCGCTGGTACGGGCCGGGCTGAAGCTGATCCTGGAGTCCGCGGACGACCTCGAGGTGGTGGCCGAGGCCGAGGACGGCGCGGACGTGGTCGAGGCGGTCCAGCGGCACCGGCCGGACGTCGTACTGATGGACATCCGGATGCCACGGCTGGACGGGCTGGCGGCGACCACCCGGTTGCAGTCGTTGCCTGCGGCACCTAAAGTCGTGGTGCTGACCACGTTCGACCTGGACGACTACGTGTTCCGGGCACTGCAGGCCGGTGCCAGCGGGTTCCTACTGAAGGACACGCCGCCGCGCGAGCTGGTGCAGGCGGTCCGCGTGGTGGCGGCCGGCGAGGCGATGCTGTCGCCGACGGTGACCCGGCGGCTGATCGGGCACTTCGCCGCGGACGGCCGGACCGACCGGCAGCGGGCGGCTCGGGAACGGCTCGCGGCCCTGACCGAGCGCGAGCTAGAGGTGCTGGCGGCCGTCGGACGCGGCCTGTCGAACGCCGAGATCGGCCGCGAGCTCTACATGAGCGAGGCGACCGTGAAGGCGCACGTGTCCCGCGTGCTGGTCAAGCTCGACGCCACCAACCGGGTCCAGGTCGCGATCGTGGCGCATGACGCAGGGCTGTAGGGGGACATGAGAAACCGGCCGACGTCGCTCGGGGAGGGGTGGGGTTTGGCGACGTACGGCCGGTTCTCGGTTCGCCGGCGGACCTTGGGGGAGGTCACCGGCGCTGAGCTCAGCGGCGGCCGAAGGCCACGCGTGAGCTCCAGATCTTCGACTTCTTCACCGGGACGCCCGGCTTCGAGGAGTGCCACAGCATGTTGCCGCCGGCGTAGACGCCGACGTGGTACACCCGACCGCCGCTGCTCTTGAAGAACACCAGGTCGCCTGGCTTGGCGGCCCGACGCGAGAGGTGCTTGGTCGCGGAGTACTGCGCCCGCGAGGTACGCGGCAGCTTCTTGCCGGCCCTCTTGTACACGTAGCTGGTGTAGCCGGAGCAGTCGAAGCCGCGCGGGGTCGTGCCGCCATAGCGGTACGGGGTGCCCTTGAGCTTCGCCGCCTCGCGCAGCACACGGGCGTGGAAGGTGCTCCGCTTCGGCTTCGGGAAGCCGTAGCGGTTGATGACGTAGAGAGCGTTCCAGGTACGGCTGTTGACGGTGCCGGTCGGGTGCAGCCCGATCTTGCGCTGCAGGTCGGCGACGCCCTTGCGGGTCGCCGAGCCGTACCAGTTGCTGACCGGCACGTTGAGGTATGCGCGGCGCAGGTTGACCTGCACGTAGCGCACGGCCGTACCGGAGTCGCCGTACCGGAGCCAGGGCTTGGTGATGATGTCCTGGTTGCCGCGGGCCTGAGCGGCGGTCTGGGCCTGAGCCTCACCGGCAGGGCTCACGGCGGTGGCGCCGACCGCGAGGCCGACCGAGAGGGTCATGGCTGCTGCGGCGCGGGGGGCGCTGATGGACCTCGGCTTGCGGTGCTTCGACTGACTTCGTTCCTGGACCTGGCTGAGGGACACGCGGCGCACAGGCAGATCCTGCGCAGGCTGCAGCGATGTCCGTCTGGCACTGACGGGCATGACGGTTCTCCCGACGCCTACGAAGTTAGCTGTCGGATTCGGGTGGTGAGATCACCCGGCCACCTCTCGGTGGCTTCACCCCAAGCACCCCGGCCTGGCTCGACCGGGAGCAAACATCCTGGGTCCTCCGCTCCTGCCATTCATTGCTCGAGGGGAACATGTGCGCTTGGCAGGACTAGGCGTTGACGCACATGCGGTTCGGCAAACATTGTCGAATCGCAAACGACTGTATAACAGGGCAATCACGACGCAAAGCCGAACATCCACAGACAAGGGATTTCTCCCCGTTCACAAGGTGGCCCACGGGGTGAAAACAGAGCGTGAACGATGCCAATCTAAGCGTAAATCGGGCCGCCCGGCGTGTCGTTCGTCACTCTCGGGTGATGACGCTCACATTTCTGTGGATAAACATCTGGAATTTCAGCTCGTACGGCGTGTCGCGGTGCCACCACGAAATGTGTGCAATGCGTGGACTGGTTTTGCTCACGGAGTGCAGCCGTGCAATTAGCACGCTGTCTTGATCCGCTTACGGACCGTCGCGAGGTCAGCGTGGGCTGAGCGTCCACGGATCGGTGATGTCGTAAAACTCGGGCGGGCCGTCACCGAGTGCGTTGAGCTCGTCCATCTCCGCCTTGAGCTCGGGCGGTGGCTCTTTGCGCTCACCCTCCCGTGCCTCGGCCTCGGAGGTGAAGTAGAGCGCCATCGTGTACTCGCCGTCGCCGTACTGGACGCCGACACTGCCCACGATGTCCGGCCGGAACCGCCGCCACTCCTCCGGGTGCGAACCCATCAGCTCCCTGGCCCGGTCCGGGTCGTTCCCGCGGCCCCGCATGACCTGGACGAAGCCGGCCGAGTCCGGGTCGCCGATGATGTCCACGACGACGTCGCTGCTGTCGTCGAACCGCACGTCGCCGGTGAACAGCTTCGACGTCTCCGCCCACCACGCGTCCTGCTCGCTGCGCTGGCTGTTGCGCTGCGCATCTTCCTCCGACTCGAACCGGGCCAGCGCGACGAACCTGCCGTCCGCCGTGACCCCTGCCGTCGACCCGAGCCACCCGGTCGCGCCCGGCGCGAGCTCGGCAGCCCACCGGTCCATCTGGTCCTTCAGGCCCTGTGCGTCGGACACCTGTCCTGTGATGATCTGGACGAACATCTCGTAACCCCCTTCGAAAGCGCCGGCCGCAGTCACCCGGGCCGGCTGGCGCACTCGACGCTACGCCTGGGTGCCCCACCCGTCGACACCTTCGCCAACCCGCAAGCGGCGCGTAATCCCGCCCTCACGGCTGGCCACCTCGGCCCAGCTGAGTCGGGCGATTCGTGGTCGCGGTGCACTGTCGCCCGTTCTCACTCCCGCCCGCGTGTGCACGAATCGCCAGGTACGTCGAGCGTGTGCGCAGATCGCCAGGTCCACCCGATGTGTGTGCACGAATCGCCAAGGATCCAGCCGGATCCTTGGCGATTCACGAACGCGCTGGGCAGGGTCTGGCGATTCGTGAACGCGCTGGGCTGGTCTGGCGATTCACGAACGCGCTGGGCCGAGTGTGGGCCAGTCAGCGGGGGTCGGTTCGGAGCGCGTCGCGGGTCCGGGTGAGGAAGGCGCGCTCGGCGGCGTTGTCGGTGCGCGCGATCGCCTCGTCGTACGACGTGATCGCGGCGGTGGTGCGGCCGAGCCGGCGGAGCAGGTCGGCGCGGATCGCGTGCAGCAGGTGGTACCTGTCCAGGTCGAGCTGGTCGACCAGCTCGAGCGCAGCGGCGGGGCCGGCGACCTCGGCGACGGCGACCGCGCGGTTCAGCGCGACCACCGGGCTGGGTGCGACCGCGAGCAGCTGGTCGTACAGCTGCAGGATCTGCCGCCAGTCGGTGTCCTCGGCGGATGCCGCGTCGCTGTGGACGGCATTGATCGCGGCCTGGAGCTGGTACGGGCCGGGCTGGTTGCGGCGCAGGCAGCGACGTACCAGGTCCTGTCCCTCGGCGATCAGGTCGCGGTCCCAGCGGCTACGGTCCTGCTCGGCGAGCAGGACCAGGTCGCCGGCGGGCGTCGTACGCGCCGAGCGGCGGGACTCCTGCAGCAGCATCAGTGCGAGCAGGCCGGTCGCCTCGGGCTCGTCCGGCATCAGCTCGGTCAGCAGCCGGCCGAGCCGGATCGCCTCGGCGCACAGGTCCTCGCGGACCAGCCGGTCGCCCGAGCTCGCGGCGTATCCCTCGTTGAAGATCAGGTAGACGACGGCGAGTACCGCGCGCAGCCGGTCGGGCAGGTCGGCCTCGCGCGGGATCCGGTACGGGATCCGCGCGTCGCGGATCTTGCCCTTCGCCCGGACCAGCCGCTGTGCCATCGCCGGCTCGGTGACCAGGAAGGCGGACGCGATCTCGGTCGTGCTCAGGCCGCCCAGCAGCCGCAGTGTCAGCGCCACCTGCGACGCCGGCGCCAAAGCCGGGTGACAGCAGGTGAAGATGAGCCGGAGCCGATCGTCGCGCACGGGGCCCTCCTCGACCTGCTCGTCCGGGGTGTGCAGCAGCGCTGCCTGGGCGTACTTGTCGTCGCGGGCCGCCTCCCGGCGCAGCCGGTCGATCGCTTGGTTGCGGGCCGTGGTGATGATCCAGCCGGCCGGGCTCGGCGGCAGCCCGGTGTCCGGCCAGCGCCGGACCGCGGTGGTGAACGCGTCCTGAACCGCCTCCTCGGCGATGTCGATGTCGCCGAAGGCACGGACCAGCACGGCCACCGCGCGGCCGTACTCGGCGCGGAACACCCGCTCGATCTCGTCGGCCCGCACCGTCACTCGTCGGCAATCGGCCGGACCTCGATCGGCAGCGGGGCAAGGACGGCGGCCAGTTCGCGGCCCCACTCGAGTGCGGCGTCCAGGTCGGGCGCCTCGACGACGGTGAACCCGCCGACGTGCTCCTTGCTCTCGGTGTACGGGCCGTCGGTGGTCAGGAAGTCGCCCTTCTCGGCCCGTACGACGGTCGCGGTGCTGGGCGGGTGCAGCCCGGCGGCGAACACCCAGGCACCGGCCTCCTGCATCCGCTGGGTCAGCCGTCCGACCTCGGCCATCACCTTGTCCAGGTCGAGGTCGTCCGGCGGCGGCCCGTCCGGCTGGTAGATGGTGAGCAGGTACTTGGTCATCGTGCGTCCCTTCATCCCGGCCCGCAGGCAGGACAGTAGTGGCTCAGCCGTCGCTCTCGCTCGGTGCCGGCTCTCACCCTTTACACGAAGGCGATCGGCTCGGATCGACATCCGTGCAACGAGTTCTCAGACTCTTTCCAGACCGGCGGTGGTGCGGGCGTCCTGGGTGGCGTCGGACCACAGCCAGACCGACAACCAGCCGACCGCCACGGCGAGCGCCAGCAGCCCGAGCTGGAGGGCAGCTTCGGGTACGGCAGCCCGAAGCGCCACCGGTACGGCGCCGGCGACGTACAGCACCAGAGCGGGTCGGGGCGGTCCTCCGGTGCGCCACAGCGATGCGGCGAACAACACCGTCCCGGTTAGGAACGTCATCGACGCGATCACCAGCATCACGCCGAGCGGGCCGGCTCGCAGGTCGGTCACGGTCGCGGAGTCGAGTCGCGGGAAGACCAGGTTCAGCACGAACTCGACGCCGACCAGCAGCGTCAGCGCCGTCACGTTCAGCACGAACGCGATCAGGCCGAAGTGACCGGCCCGGCTGCCGACCCGGGCGAAGAGTGCGAGCACCAGCATCAGGGCCATGACCTGCGCCAGCGGCGCGACCAGTTGGGTGACGGCGTTGGCCGGCAGGATTCCGGCGCGCTTGGCCGTGTTCACCAGCAGTACCGCGGCGCCTGCGACACCGGCGGCCGCTGCCAGCCGGTGTACGAGGGATGTGGACATCCGATCCTCCTATAACGTGCGTTATCTATAACGACTGTTATAGAGTGGATCCGTAAGCCCGGCCGGCGCAACGGTCGTGACCGAGTCGTTGTCAGGGAGATGTGCATGGCGCGGAGCGCGACCGACGAGCCCGACGTCCGCGAACGGCTGATCCAGGGCACCTTCGACGTGCTCGCGAACGACGGCACGGAAGGGCTGACGGTTCGCCGGATCGCCGAGGCCGCCGGGCGGTCGACGATGTGCGTGTACAGCAAGTTCGGCAACCGGCGCCGGCTGCTGCAGGAGGTCTACCACCGCGCCGCCGCGGCGCTGTCCGACGCGCTCGCCCGGGCGAAGCCTGCGGACGGGGCACTCGGGGTCGCGCTTGCCTACCGCCGGTTCGCACGCAGCCACCCGGAGCGGTACGCGCTGCTGTTCGAGCACCCGCTCGGTCCGCTAGAGCTGCCGCCGGCCGTCCGGCAGGACGCGATCCGCCAGGTCGCGGACGCGCTCACCGACGCCGGCGGCGGGCAGTCCTACGCGACCTGGGCGACCATGCACGGCCTGGTCGTGCTGGAACGGACCTGGTCGCCGGGGCGCCGGGTTCCGTGGACCGGTTCCGGCTGGGAGGACCACTACACCGCGCAGGTGTCGGCCGCGCTCTGAAAGATCAGTCGTGTGAGGGAGCCGGGACTACGGCGGACCTGGGAGACTCCCCACGTGGTGGACGATCTGCGCGCCCTGCTCCGGCGGCTGACGCCGGCGGCCGATCCTGCGCTGGCGCTGGTCGTGCTGGCGGTGTCGCTGCAGCCGCTTTTCCGCGAGGAGAAGGGCCCGATCCCGGCCTGGGGCTACGTGCTGGTGGTCGCCCAGTGCCTGCCGCTGGTGGTACGACGCCGCTGGCCGCTCGCGGTGGCGTCGGTGTGCGGCGGGCTCACGATGGTGTACGGGTTGTCGAGCCTGCCCGACCCGCCGGTGCCGTACGCCGGGCTGGTCGGGCTGTACTCGGTGGCGGCGCACGGTTCGAGGGACCATGCCAACGCGGCGGGCGTCATCGCGGCTTTCGCGCTGGCCGGCTCGCTGATCTTCGACCCCGCTGCCGATCTCGAGGACGCCACTGTCCAGATCCTGCTGTTCACCACCGCCTGGCTGCTCGGCGACAGTGCCCGGCGACGCCGGGATGCCACCGCCGTCCTGGCCGAGCGGGCCGCGCAGCTGGAGCGCACCCGCGCCGCGGAGTCCGCCGCCGCGGTGGCCGCGGAACGGAACCGGATCGCGCGCGAGCTGCACGACGTGGTGGCGCACCACCTGAGCATGATGGTCGTGCAGGCCGAGGCCGGAGCCGTCACGGCCACGAAGGATCCCGCCCGGGCCGTCCAGGTGTTCGACGCGATCGGTGCCGCGGGCAAGCATGCGCTGCGCGAGATGCGGCGGCTGCTCGGCGTACTCAAGGAGAGCGACGTGCCCGCGGAGCTCGCCCCGCAGCCGGGTGCCGCGGACATCGCTGACCTGGTGGACGGCGTCCGCGCAGCCGGGCTCGATGTACGGCTGCGGACCGAGGGCGAGCAGCGGGCGCTGCCGTCCGCGGCGGACCTGTCGGCGTACCGGATCGTTCAGGAGGCACTCACCAACTGCGTCCGGCACGCCGGTGCTTCGCATGCCGACGTCGAGGTCCGGTACGACGCGGACGCGGTGCGGATCGAGATCGTTGACGACGGCGACGGTGGGTCGTCCGAGCCTCAGCCCGGCGGGCACGGCCTGGTGGCGATGCGCGAGCGGGTCGCGCTGGTCGGCGGCACCCTGGACGCCGGCCCGGCTCCCGGTGGCGGCTGGCGGGTCCGGGCCACGCTGCCGCTCGCCGCGGAGCAGGTGTCATGACGATCCGGGTGCTGCTGGCCGACGACCAAACGCTGGTGCGCGACGGGTTCCGGATGATCCTCGAGGCGCAGGACGACCTGGAGGTCACCGGTGCGGCCCGGGACGGCGCCGAGGCGGTGGAGATGGCCTCCGTGCAGCGTCCTGATCTGGTGCTGATGGACATCCGGATGCCGCGCATGGACGGCATCGCGGCGACGAGACAGATCACCGCCGCGCTGCCGGACACCCGGGTGCTGGTGCTGACCACGTTCGACCTCGACGACTACGTGTACGACGCGCTGCTGGCCGGGGCGAGCGGGTTCCTGCTCAAGGACGTCGGCCGGGACGAGCTGGTGAACGCGGTCCGGGTGGTCGCCGGCGGCGAGGCGTTGCTGGCGCCGTCGGTGACCAGGCGACTGCTCGGCGATTTCGTCCGCAGCCGGTCGGCGGCGACGCAGCAGGCCACCCAGCAGGCTACGCAGGAGGCTCCGCAGCAGACGACGGTGGACCGCGGCGCCGGACCCGAGGTGCTCACCGGTCGCGAGCTCGACACCCTCAACCTGCTCGCCCAGGGCCTGTCGAACCTGCAGATCGCCGAGCGCATGGTGGTCAGCGAGCACACCGTGAAGACGCACGTCAGCAACGTGTTCCACAAGCTCGGTCTGCGGGACCGGGTGCACGCGGTGATCTACGCCTACGAGCACGGCCTCATCTCGCCCGGTGGCTAGGTACAGCTATGGCCCGTCTCCCTCGTACGAGGGAGACGAAGATGGGTCTCGTCGGCGATCCGCTGGAGCGCCCGGATTCCTAGCGTCGTAAGGGACATCGTTTCTCACCGAGGCCTAGGAGCCCGCCATGTTCATCGGCCGGATCGCATCGTTCTCCATGACCCACAAACGGATCGTGCTGGCCGGCTGGCTGCTCGTGGTGGTCGCGGCGTTCGTCGCCGCGCCCGGGCTGTTCGACCGGCTGACCAGCGACACCGCACAGATCGACGCCAGCGAGTCCGGCCGGGCCCGGCAGGCGCTGCGGGCGGCAGCCCCGAGCGGCGGCGAGCTGTACGCCGTTGCCGACGGCCGCGCCGCGGACGATCCCGGGCTGCGCGCGAGCGTGGTCGCCGCGGCGACCGAGATCAGCGCGATCCCCGGGGTTGCCGAGGTGCTGACTCCGTGGACCGCCGCGCCGTCCGGACCGGCGGACGAGCGGGCGGTGGCGCGGGACGGACGAGCGGTCGCGTTGGCGGTGCACTTCGCACCGGACGCGCGGGACGGTACCGGTGACAAGGTGATCGTGCGGCTGCGCGCGATCGATGCGCCGCGGGTGCTGGTCGGTGGTGGCGACCTGCTCGACGACGAGATGGACGAGCAGGCGGCGGCCGACCTGGCCAAGGCCGAGCTGCTCTCGACGCCGGTGGTGCTCGTGCTGCTGGTGCTGTTCATGGGCGGGCTGGTCGCGGCCGGCCTGCCGGTGCTGATCACGATCGTCGGAGCGGCGACCACGCTCGGTCTGCTGACGGTGGCCAGCTACCTGACCGACATCTCGGTGTACTCGGTGAACATCGTCACGATGCTCGCGCTCGGGCTCGCGGTCGACTACGGGCTGCTGGTGGTGTCGCGGTTCCGCGAGGAGCTGCGCGGCGACGTGCCGGACGCGGTGCTGCGGGCGATGTCGACCGCCGGCCGCACCGTGCTGTTCTCCGGCCTGACGGTCGCCGCCTCGCTGGCCGGGCTGCTGGTGTTCCCGGACCCGTTCCTGCGCTCCGCGGGACTCGCCGGGCTGGCCGTCGTACTGCTCGATCTGGCGGCGGCTCTGACCCTGCTGCCGGCGCTGCTGGCGGCTGTCGGGCACCGGATCCGCCCGGCCCGGCCGGTACGGGAAGACCGCGGGTTCTTCGTCCGGCTGACCCAGCTGGTCAGCCGCCGACCGGTCACCGTGATCGCGGCGACGGTACCGCTGCTGGTGCTGGCCGCGGCGCCGTTCCTGCACATCCGGTTCGCCGAGCCCGACGCGCGCTCGCTGACCACCGACTCGCCCAGCCGGCAGCTGTCCGACCTGGTCGAGTCCCGGTTCGACGTGGCCGCTGAGGTCGAGCCGATCGTCGTCGTTGCCCACGGCAAGCTCCCGGACAGCTATGTGACCACGTTGCGCGGGCTGGACCACGTGACCGACGTGACCGAGCGTCCGGACGTGCCCGGGCTGACCGTGGTGAACGTGGTCGCCGAGGGCGAGGCGCAGGGCAAGCAGGCGCTGGAGCTGGTCGATCGGATCCGTGCGCTGGACGCGCCGGTACCGGTCGAGGTCACCGGTGACGCGGCCACGCTGGCCGACTACCAGGACTCGCTGATGGACAGGGCTCCGTTCGCGCTCGGCATCGTCGTCCTCGCGACCTTCGTGCTCCTGTTCTTGTTCACCGGCTCGGTCGTGGTGCCGGTGAAGGCGCTTGTGATGAACACGCTCAGCCTGGGCGCGAGCCTCGGTGCGCTGGTCTGGGTGTTCCAGGACGGCAACCTCGGCGGGCTGGTCGGGACCGAGGCGCTGGGCAGCCTGAGCATCACCACGCCGGTGCTGATGCTGGCGATCGGGTTCGGCCTGTCGATGGACTACGAGGTGTTCCTGCTCGGCCGGATCGCCGAGGCATGGCGTCGTACCGGCGACAACGCCCGGGCGATCGCCGGCGGCCTGCAGCACACAGGCCGGATCGTGACCGCCGCGGCGCTGCTGATGTCCGTGGTGTTCGCCGGGTTCGTCGCCGGCGGGTTCTCACCGGTCAAGCAGGTCGGGCTCGGGCTACTGCTCGCGGTGCTGGTCGACGCGACGATCGTACGGATGCTGCTGATGCCGGCCACGATGACGGTGATGGGCCGGGCGAACTGGTGGGCCCCGGCACCGCTGCGCCGGCTGCACCGCCGGATCGGCCTGACCGAGAGCGCAGCCGCCAAGGAACCGGCACTCACCTGACAACCGCCGGGGCCCAGGATCGCTCCGGGGCCCGGTCCTGTCCTCAGCCCAGGCGGGCCAGCTCTTCGCCGGAGAGCCGGATCCCGCCTGCGGCGATGTTCTCGACCACGTGGTCCGGGTTGCCGGTTCCGGGGATGGCGAGCACGTGCGGTCCCTGGTGCAGCGTCCAGGCCAGCCGGATCTGCTGCGGGGTCGCGTCGTGCGCCTCCGCGACTGCCCGGACCGCGACGCTGTGGGCCGAGGTGGCCCCGCTCTCCCGCTCCGCGCCGGCGATCGCGAAGAACGGCACGAACGCGATCCCGCGCTCCCGGCACACCTGGACCAGCTCGTCGTCCTCGCGCCTGGTGTCGATCGAGTAGCTGTTCTGCACGCACACCACGGGCGCGATCGCCGCCGCCTCGTCGAGGTGGTCGACGCGGACGTTGGACAGCCCGAGATGCCGGATCAGCCCTTCCTCCCGCATCTGCGCGAGCGCCCCGAACCGTTCCGCGATCGAGTCCGCGCCGGGCTTCTTGAGGATTCGCAGGTTCACCACGTCCAAGTGGTCGCGGCCCAGCCGGCGCAGATTCTCCTCGACCTGCCGGCGCAGCTGTTCGGGCGTCCTCGCCTGGTAGAACCCGGTCTCGGGGTCGTCGCCGGGCCCCACCTTGGTGGTGATGGTCAGATCGTCCGGGTACGGCGCGAACGCGTCCCGGATCAGCTCGGTCGCATAGCGGGCTGGTCCGCTGCCGACCTGCAGCGTGCCGCCGGGGGAGACGTAGAAGGCGGCGGTGTCGATGTGGTTCACACCGAGCTCGACTGCCCGGTGCAGGACCCGGATCGCGACGTCACGGTCCGGGTTCGCGGTGATGCGCATGGAGCCGAAGCCCATCCGGTTGACGGTACGGTCGCCCAGCGTCCAGGTCCCTGCGGCTGCTGCGGTGATCTCTTCGTCGGGCATCCGGTGAGCCTAGCCGCGTCTAGCCGCGTGTAGAGATCGGCGATTCGCTACCGCTCGGCCCGGTGATCGAGCACGGGCCCTGTCCTTGACGGGGCCCGCGGCGCGGCGGGAGCATCGGACCGTGGGGGGAGCCGCCGAAACGTTGGCGTCACCAGCGTCGTCACCGTGAAGGCGGCCAGCCTCAGACCGGCGACCAGGCGGTCCGAAAGGGGACGGGTCCGCTCTGCGGAGCAAGGGCCTCAAGGGGGGAAGTGTTCGGCTGCTCAACGGCAACGCGATCGATCTGACGCGAGTCCGGCCGCTCGGCCGCGGTTGAACCGTGTCGCGAAGGAGCGACGATGTTCACGAAGGTTTCGCGGAGGGCGGTCGTCGTTGCCTTCCTGATGGTCCTGGCCCCGGCCACGACCTCGGGTACGGCGAGCGCGAGCTCGTCCGACGACACACAGCCGACCTACGAGCTGCAGTTCACGGTGCCTCCAGCCGAAGGAGGCGAGGACCTCACGCTGGAGAACCACTTCCTCCAGCAACTGAGCATGGTGCCCGCAGGGGCTCAGGTCCTGATGGCGCAGACGGTGATCTCGCGCCCGCGGATCGCCCAGGCGATCGTCGATGCCTACAACCGGGGTGTCGACATCCAGATCGTCCTGCACCGGATGTCCAACAACGAGCCGGCGACGCAGCTGATCCGCACCAGCCTTCCGGCCGACCGGGTGACGGCATGTGGCGAGACGATCGCCGTGGACTCGTGCATCGTCACGCCCGTCGGCACGATCTACGGGATGCACAACCGGTTCTGGACGATCTCGGAGATGACGGACGGCTCGAAGTTCGTGTCGACCACGTCGGCCGGCCAGTTCAACAACGACTACGTGCGGAACCACAACGACCTCATCGTGGTCCGGAACGACCATCTCCTGTACGACGCGTACAACCGTTACTGGGCCGACCTCAAGGCCCAGGTCCGCACGCCCAACTACTACCGGCATGAGCCGATCGGCGACGGCAACGTCTACTTCCTGCCGCGCGACCGGTTGCTGCCCGACCCGGCTGCCGAGATGCTGCCGGACCTCGACTGCAACGCACCGGGTGGTGCGCCGGACGGGAAGGGCCTGCTGCGGTTCGGGCACAACGTCGCGGCGCAGCAGCGGCTGGCGCTGATGAACAAGCTGATCGACTGGTCCCAGGCGGGCTGCACGATCGAGTACAGCATGGGCACCTGGGACGCGAACGTCATGGCCTGGCTGAACGCGGCCGGCGTCAACGTCATCAAGGTCAGCGACCAGAAGACCGCCACCGGAATCCCGGTGGGCATCATCGCCAAGGCGCACTGGATCGACGCGACCACCACGGCGGGTGAACGGGTCAAGCGCGCGTACATGGGTTCGGCCGAGCTGAACTTCCTCGGGAACTACGCCCTGGACGACCAGCTGATCGAGGTCAACGACGAGGGTGTCGTCAACGGGCTGAACGCATGGTTCGAGATCCTCAAGTCGCGCGCGGTGTTCGACCCGAACATCGTGCTACCCGACCGCACCGTCCCGAGCGTCGACGGCCGGCTCTGGCCGCGCGCGAACACCGCGGGATGGAACAACACCGACGTCGCCGTCTCGATCGGCGGCGGCGAGGTGCCCGCCGGGACCGGAGTGGCCCATATCGAGTACCAGCTGTCCGGCGCCACGACGGTGCCCCTGACCCGGGTGGACGGCGAGCGTGCGGAGCTCACGGTCTCGCACGAGGGCGTCACGACAGTGACTTTCCGGGCCGTCGACAAGGCGGGCAACGTGAGCGTCACCCGGACCCTGCCGATCCGGATCGACAAGACTGCGCCGTCCGTCGACACCACCGCCACACCACCCAATGCCGCCGGCTGGAACAACACGGACGTGACAGTCGTGTTCGCGGCCACCGATAGCGGATCCGGGCTCGCCACCGCCACACCGCAGTCCGTGACGCTGACGGAGGAAGGCGCGGGGCAGGTAGCGCAGGCCGTGTTCGCGGACAGGGCCGGAAACAGTACGACGGCGACGTACACGGCCGACATCGACAAGTCCGACCCGGTGCTGTCCGGCATGCCGGCCGACGGCTGCACGGTGTGGCCGCCGGACGGGAGGCTGGTGCTGGTGGCCTCGGTCGAAGGGTCGGACGCGGTCTCGGGTGTCGGGTCGTTCGGTGTCACCGCACGTAGTGACCAACCCAACGACAGCCGTTACGGTCCGCAGGTCGTGATCGACGGCGGGGACGTCTGGCTCCGCGCTGCGCGGCTGGGTTTCGGTGGGGGCCGGACCTACACGGTCGACGCGAGCGTGACGGACCTCGCGGGGAACTCGGCACAGCAGACGGCGACCTGCGTGGTTCCACACGACCTGGGTGAGGGTTAGCGATTCACGGTTATCCTGTCCAGGCCGGTTGACTGATCCTCCGTGCCCTGTGCGTGTGGGCGCGGAGGTGGCCTGGGGGGCTGATCACATGAGCGGTGCGACTGTGCTGGGCGTCGACGACCTGCGCTCGCTCAGCCTGTTCGACGGCCTCTCCGACCAGCAGCTCGCGGAGCTGGTCGACGCCGGCACCGAAGTTCGGATCGAGCCGGGCGTCGAGCTGTTCCGGGAGGGTGAGCACGCCGACTTCTGGTGGGTGCTGGTCGACGGTGCGATCGACCTGATGCGCCACGTCGGCCGCGAGACCACCGTGGTCGGGCGGATGAACGTGCCGGGCCGCTGGGCCGGGGGGTTCCAGGCGTGGGACGAGCACGGCGTCTACCTCGCGACCGGCCGGGGAGTGACCGACGGGCGGGTGCTGCGGGTGCCGGCCGAGGCGCTGCGTGAGCTGGCCGGTACGTGGTTCCCGTTCGGCGCGCATCTGATCCAGGGCCTTTACGGCACCGCGCGCACCATCGAGTCGACCGTGCGCCAGCGCGAGTCGCTCGTCACCCTCGGCACACTCGCCGCCGGTCTCGCGCACGAGATCAACAACCCGGCGGCGGCTGCCACCCGGGCGGCCGCCGACCTGGACGACACCTGCCAGACGCTGCTGTCGTCGCTAGGCCGGCTCGCCCAGGAAGACATCTCGGCCGAGCAGCTCACCGCGCTCGACGCGCTGCGCCGCGAGATCGAGCCGCCTGCGACGAGTCTGAACCCGCTGGCCGTTGCCGACGCCGAGGACGCCTTGTCCTCGTGGCTCGGGAGCCACGGAGTGCGGCGCGACTGGATGATCGCTCCGGCGCTCGCCGCCGCCGGCGTCGACCTCGCCTGGTGCGAGCGGGCGGCGGCCGCGCTCGGGGACGACACCCTCGAGCCCGGCCTGGAGTTCGTGGCCAGCACGCTCACGGCGGTCTCGCTGCTCTCCGAGGTGAAGGAGTCGACCCGGCGCATCTCCGACCTGGTCGCCGCCGTCCGCTCCTACTCCCAGATGGACCGGGCGTCGATCCAGCAGATCAACCTGACCGACGGCCTGGAAAGCACCCTGGTGATGCTCGGCCACAAGCTCCGCGACGGCGTCGAGGTGGTCCGCGAATACGGCGCCGACGTACCCCGGATCCAGGCGTACGCCGGTGAGCTCAACCAGGTCTGGACCCGGCTGATCGACAACGCGGTCGACGCGATGGACGGCCGCGGCACGCTCCGGATCACGACCCGGTCCTCCGGGGATGAGGTGGTCGTCGAGATCGGCGACACCGGCCCGGGGATGCCGCCGGAGGTCGCGGCCCGCGCGTTCGAGGCCTTCTACACCACCAAGGGTGTCGGCAAGGGCACCGGTCTCGGCCTCGACATCGCCCGGCGCATCGTCGAGGAGCGCCACAACGGCAAGATCGGCATCGAGTCCCGGCCCGGCGAGACGGTCCTGCGCGTGCGCATCCCCGTCGGAGGGCCGAAGGCCTGAGTGAGTGCTCCGGGGCGGGCAGCGGCCGGTTGACTCCCCGGCCGCCCTACCGTGGACTCGACATGGGCTGACGCACTTCCGTGCCCGGGATATGAGGGGGTCACGCCAGATGATCGACGTACATGCGGCCTCGTGGCCGGGGCATGCCACCAGGCCGAACGAGGACGCCTACCTATGCCTTGACGACCTGGTCGTCGTCGCCGACGGCGCGACCGCCCTGCCCAGCCTCGGGAGCGGCTGCGTCCACGGGCCACGCTGGTACGCCCGGCAGCTCGTCGCACGAGCGGCACTCGCCCACACCGGCAGCCCGGAACTCCCGCTGACTGACGTGCTCGGTGAGGCGATCCGCTCCACCACAGCGGCCCACGCCGGCACCTGCGACACCGCCCATCCGGGGACACCGTCCGCGACCGTGGTCATGCTGAGGAGCCGGCCCGACTCCCTGCAGTGGCTCGTTCTCGGCGACGCCACGATCGCTCTGGAGGAGATGGGCGGTGATGTCCAGGTCGTCAGCGATCGGCGCATCGGCAACTCCAGCAAGGCCGAGCGCTTCGCCGTACTGACCGGGGACAGCACCGATGGTCACCATGCCGAGCGCGTCGCTGCCCTGTCCAGTGCCCAGCGTCGGTTCCGCAACGTCGACGGCGGGTTCTGGATCGCCGCCGCCGACCCCGAGGCCGCGTACCACGCGTACGCCGGAGAGCAGCTGGTGCCGGCACGCACGACCTGGCGTGCGGCGCTGATGACCGACGGAGCGTCGGCAGCCGTGGACACCTACGAGCTGACCGACTGGCTCGGTGCCCTCGACGCCCTGGCCAAGACCGGGCCCGGCGACTTCCTCGCCACGATCCGCGCGATCGAGACCACGGACCCCGACCTGCTCAGCTATCCAAGGATGAAGGGGTCCGACGACGCCACAGTCATCTACGCGACCGGCACAACCGGCGAAGATCACGCCTGACGAAGACCTCTACCCAGGTGCTGCCGGATGGAGAGCGTGCGATCGCGGTAGGTTTGGCGGTCATGCGAGCGGTGACGGAGGGGCGGCTTTCCACCGGTCAGCCTTACCTGCGGCTGGGGGATGGGCCACCGCTGGTCGCGGCGCCGGGCTTGAGCCC
>Ga0075428_100000934_pt1 | contig 30897 bp, 25 predicted proteins | sample RhiMetdeltSRZDD2_FD_75291 | JGI IMG/M metagenome (GOLD analysis project Ga0075428, IMG submission 75291) | Populus rhizosphere microbial communities from Tennessee, USA - Rhizosphere MetaG P. deltoides SRZDD2 | ecosystem: Host-associated > Plants > Roots > Rhizosphere > Soil | place: USA... | reverse complement strand
CCGGCACCGCGACGACTCAAAAGTCCAAGGACACATGGCGGAACGAGCTCACCCCCGAGCAATTCCATGTCACCCGCGAGGCGGGAACGGAAGCGGCTTACAGCGGGGCGTACTGGAACACCAAAACCCCGGGGGTTTATGCGTGCGCGTGTTGCGGCCAACCCCTCTTTCGTTCCGAGGAGAAGTTCGACTCGGGCACCGGATGGCCGAGCTTCTGGAAACCCATCTCGAAAAACACTGTCATCATGCGTGGAGACCGGAGTTGGGGGATGGATCGTACGGAAGTGATCTGTAGCCGCTGCGAAGCGCACCTGGGTCACGTGTTTCCGGATGGACCTCGGCCGACCGGACTGCGTTTCTGCATCAACTCTGCCGCCTTGTGCCTCGAGCCTCGGTCCAACTAAGACCCGTTCCTGACAAAATACCGCGGCCACCCTCGACATGAGAGTGGCCGCGATTTTTTCTTTCGCCTGACTGTTGGTCGTTTAGTGAATGAGCGCGGCCCGTGCGGTCACGCGATGCTCACCCTGGGTGAGCTGCACCACGTAAATACCCGCGGGAAGCACAGCGCCGTTGCCGAAGCGCGTGGTGTGCATTCCCGCGCCCAGGTCACTTATGTCGTGCGTCGCCACCCGGCGACCCGTCACGTCATAGAGCGAGATGGAGGCCGGCCGGGCTTCCGGCAAGCTGAACGTAACCTCCAGTCCACGTGAAGACGCGGCGGGCGATGTGATGCGAAGCGCCAGCTGGGCTAGACCTTGGTCACCAAGACCGCTCGCCTCGCGAACGGTGAACGTGCCGCTCGTCCCGAGCACGCCCTCGACCACGTACCCGCCGTCGCTGGATTCGATGAGCACCACCGCCACCTTGGCCTGTTCGGTGAGCACCGGGGGCACCGTCCAGGTGAACTGACCGGTGTTTTCCACGTCGTTGGCGGTCAGATCCCAGTGCGCGCCGTTATCCATGGACCAGAGAATAGCCACCGTCGGCGCGTGAACACCGTTGGGGGTGGACCATTCGATCGTGGTCGGCCGATTCGCGGCCAGAGATGCACCATGCGGGGGGTGCGTCACCGGGGCGTGAATGACCCGGATCACATCCTGACCGATGAAGCAGTGGCCGCTAATGGTACCCGTGACCGTGACCGGCACCGCGTTACCGGGACTCAAGAGCAACTCCAGCTCCGCGCGCGAGAACTTGACCTCGAGATCGGGAATCCCGTTCCCGTTGTGATCACCCACCGATGATGGCGCATCGGGATCCACGGCCACCGATCCTTCGAGCAGGATCGAGCTCACGTCGATGTCACTCGTCGTGAACGGAGCCGGCGGTTCGATGAACCCCGTTACCCAGTTCCCCATCGAGTGCAGGTTGAACGTGTTCGGTTCCAGATCGAACGATACGAACACCGGGCACGCGATGTCCGTCGTGCACGACTGGCCGCCGTCGGCATCTCCAACCGGTGTTGCGGTGAAGGTGAGCGTGTTGGTGGATGGATACGAACAATCGGCCGGAACGGTGACCGTTACGTCCACGTTGGCCGATTCGCCGGGGGCCAGTGGCCCGACCGATCCACTCGCGGGCGCCAGCGTCATGGTCCCCGTCTGTGTCACCTCCCAGGAATAGCTGTCCGGGATGTTGCCGGTGTTGGTGATCGTGAAGACACGGTGGAAGCTCCCACCGAACGTGCAGACTTCGAGATCGGCGGGACACTGCACGGCGAAATCGAACTGCAAGGCGGTCGTGTACGCGTCCGGGCCTCGGCCGGCGGTGAAGGTTGGGGGTGGGGCCGGATTGCGAACATCACCCGTGGAGAGGCGTTGATCCGACCACGCGGGATGGATCACGTCGCCGACCGCGGTCGCCATGTTGTAGTCGCCCAAGTTGGGTATCGCGAGCGTGTTGAACGAGAAGAACGAGAGCTCATCGGTCACGCAGTAGTTGGGTGTCCAGGTAAGCCCGCCGTCCCGAGACGAGGTCCCGAAGATCGAGGTCAACGCCGCGTTGGATCCCAACCCGGGAACTCTTGAATCGTGCCAGAACACGTGCACGTGGCCCAACGAGTCCACGCACAGGAACGGCCGGCGATTCTCGAGACCCGCGGGATCATCGTTCACCAGCTGCTCGGCCGACCAGCTCGTACCCTGATTCGTCGAGCGCACGACCACCACGTCGCGCGAATCCCGAGCCGGATTGGGGGCGCCGAAGGTCAAGTCGCGCAGCTTCAACGTGTACGTATACGGAGCGTTTGCCGTGGACGTCTGCAGGCGCACCAGGTAGTCGCCCGTCTTGGGCGCCGTCCACACGATCCGCTGCGCGAACGCGCCGAGCGCCGAGGCGGCAACGAGCGTGTCCGGGAACGCATTGGCGACGGGATATGGAGATTGCGTCGCGAACATGCGCATGCGCATGCCGCGGTTGGTCCCCGTGACACCGCAATTGAACCCTTGCGGATCCAGGTTGAGCAGATAGCTCTGACCTTGCACTGCGCTGAAACGCCAGTAATCCAGGTCGGCATTACTACTGATCGTCCCGGTGACGTTCTGACCCGCGGTGAAGACCTGAGCCCCGCCCGGGTTGTTGTCGGCGGCATCGTTGGTCTCCGCGTTCGCGAGCCCGTTGGACAGGTTGGCCGTCCAGGGGGCCGACTCGTGCCAGGTCACGTAGATGTTCCCGTTCGTGGGACCACCCGAAAGGTCCACCCCGATGTCCGGGAAATCGTTGGCCCGCTCCCGCAAATCGCCGGGACCGGACCAGGTCCACGAATGATCCACTGTGCCGATGACCTGGAATGGAGAATAGGTCACACCGAAGTCCAGGGAGCGCGAAAAGGCAATGAACCCAGTCGTGTTGTTCACGTTCCCCGAACCATCCGGGCAGTTGATCGTGTTCGCGCCCTTCTCCCACACGACATAGACCTCGCCGTTCGGCCCGCAGAAGGGCCGCGCCGCCTGCTTGGAGGCCGTGGGCGTGGTTGTGTTGTCGAGAACGACCGCCGGCGCCCAGGTGGCGCCGTGATTGGTCGACCGCACTATCTCGATGCGCGGGATCGCCGTGAACCGGGTGTACGCCACGTACACGTTGCCGTTCCCGCGATCGCACGCCATCAAGGGCTTGTCGAGGGCTCCCGTCGCTCCAGTGCCAATAGAGGCCTGGGTGGGGTTGTCCCAAACGAGCACACCCCCCACGAACTTGCCGTGGTGCACGCCGATATTCTGCTGCGTGATCGGATTACCGCGGGTGTAGATCATGCTGAAGTACCAGTTGCCCTGCCCGTCGCTCTCGACACCTGGATCGCCGAAGGCTTGATCCGTAGGCAGCGTGAGAGGAACGTTGCCCCCATCGGTGAACGTGGCACCTCCGTCGGTCGAATATCCGTAGCTCGAGAGTGTGAAGCCGGGGGTGAAGCCTTTCGAGTCGTTCCAGCCGATCAAGACCGTGTCATCGAGCGCGGTCACGGACACTTCGGCCTGCGTTTCGCCGATCGCGTCTCCGGCCGGATTGTTGGCCCGAACATTGGGTGGACCGATGGGAACACTCAAAACACCGGTCCGCACTTGGCCGCTTTGGATGTTGTAGGTCTCGTGTAGCCAATCACGGACTGCGTTGGCCATGAATTCGGGCAATACGGATTGAAGAACGTTGGCCGCCGTACTATCCGTGCTGTCCGCGGCCGCGGCCAGCGCCGCTAAGCCGTTGGGCGAGACGTCTCCAGGAAAGGGGGGCGTCTCGTCCGATTCCTGCGCGTAGATCAGTCCGAATGATCCCGGCAAGAGAAGAAAGGAGAGAACTGCCATGAACCGAATGAAACGCATGAGTGCCTCCTTGGCAGGAGGCCCGTGACCACCCGCCAAAAGCAAAGGTGTCGGAGCAATCAGGCGCGATCGGGGAGTAAAGCGGCAGAAAGGAACGACCGAACCGCCTCCAGGTAGGTCCCATCCTCAAGGTCGCTATCTGTCCGCAATGTACGAAGCGACCGTGAATGCGTCAATCCGAAATCATGACTACAACTCACTATTTACTTAAGGTACGGACGGTTGAAGACCTAGCTGCCGCAAGAGCGCCTCGTTTCCCGGATCGTTGTCTTTCCAGTATGCCGTTCGTAGCGTTCCCGCAAGCTCTCCGGATTCGGAAGCTTCGCTTCTTCCTGATTCAGTCCAAGTCCACTTCAAAAGGCGCCCGTCCCCATCGGGTTCGATCCAAAACCGTCCCACGGGCCCGTCTTGGACCCTCACTTCGTAATAAATGGCATTGGACCAGTTCCCCGCCGGCACTGCTATCGAAACTGGTTTTGACGCGCGCTCTATCTGTGCGGGGGACCATTTGAGCGGCCGGTGACGCAGGCGCGATTCCAGCATTCCGGAAAGTAACGGTATCTCGCGCCGGGCTCCCGGACCAAGAAACTCCCCCTTCAAGCCTCGAAGCAGAACGAATAATGCGTCCTGGGCGACGCCGTCTCGCGGCCGATCAAGGGAACGCGTTCCGGACTCATCCTCGAAGTAGCTGTATAACGTCTCGTGGAGCGCATCGTCATCGAAGCGCACTTTCGCGTATACGTTGCCGCACCATTCCGCGCTCGTGAACGAAAGCTCGACCGGCGAGAAATCCTGCGTTCTCACGAAGAGCGACACCATGGTGTTGTAGTCGTAGATGCCGGTTTGGAAATCGCGCACGAGATTGAGCTTCAACACATCGAACACGTCGGCTGGATTCTTGGATGCGTCCTCGACCTTCACGCGTTTGGAACGGCTCCACGGTTCGGTGACGTAAATCATCACCGCCTGGCCCTGGCGGCGCTGGCCATAGCGAACGATGGAGTAGCGGTAGCCATCCAGCTCGGCGCGGCCGTCGTGCCACCGGGCATCGAAGCCGATTTCGGCTGTTTTGGGTTCAGGCGACGGAGTCGGACCCAGCGCGAAAAGGGCCAGAATCACCGCGCCCCCGATCCACCGCCTCTGACGACGCACGTAGAATGGTTGCATGAGTAGGGAGAACGAGCCTAGCACGGGTCCGTTGTGCGGGATCCCCGGCTTTTGATAGCGTGCTTGGGCCCTGACGGGAAATGGAGACTTGCCCATGCTGCTGCTCGATCGAATGAACGACGATTTGAAGAACGCCATGAAGACACGGGATGCCCTCAAGATCTCCGTGCTGCGCATGACCCTTTCCGAGGCCAAGAACGCCCGTATCGAGAAGGGCAAAGATGCCTCGTTGACCGACGAGGAGGTCATCCAGGTCCTCCGCCGGGGGGTCAAAAAGCGCGAGGAGGCGGTCGAGCAGTACCGGCCGGCCGGCCGGGCGGATTTGGCGGACAAAGAGGAACAAGAAGCGGCCATTCTCAAGGCCTACCTGCCCCAAAGCCTCGAGGGGCCGGCCTTGACCCAGGCCGTGGACGCCGCGATCCGGGAGACCAATGCCGAGTCGATCAAGGACTTGGGCAAGGTAATAAAGGCCCTCATGGCCGCCTACCCCGGGCAGGTGGACGGCAAGGTGGCCCAGATGGCGATCAAGGAACGGCTCGGAATCTAGAGGGTTCAAACGCTCCGCCCTCGAATTCCGTCTAAGTACTTGCCGGGAACGCAACCCGGCTGAATATCCTCGCGTACGAAGGTGTATTCGGGGACGTGCCCGACACCCAACCGTTCGTCCAGGAGACCCGCCATGATGCACAGACTGCTCGTTCCCGCCGCTTTCGTTCTCACCCTTTTGGCGCCCGCCACGGCGCCGGCCACGGATCGCTCCGGCACGCCGACCACCTCCTCGTCCAAGTCGTCCTCGAAGAAGGGCCCGTGGATTCACATCGAGGTGATGGAGGCGGGGCAAAAAGAGGCGAAGGTCAAGGTGAACCTGCCCATCACGCTTGCCCGCACAGCGATCCAGATGGCGCCCGATGACGTCATGGACGATGGGCACATCCGGATCGACGACACTGACATCAGCGTGAGCGAACTGCGCAAGATGTGGAAAGACGTGCGCGAGGCCGGCGACGCCGAGTTCGTGACCATTCAGAAAGACGACTCGACGGTGAAGATCTCACGGAAGGGATCGAAGCTTTACGTGCACGTGGACGAGCGACGGGGCAACAAGGATCAGGTGCGGGTTGAGGTTCCGGTATCGCTTGTGGATGCGCTGCTCGCCGGAAACGGTGAGACGCTCAACGTGGATGCGGCGGTGGCAGAGCTGGAGCGTATGGGCCCCGGCGAAGTCGTGCACGTCGTGGATGGAGAGGACTCGGTCCGGATCTGGATCGAATAACCCTTTGGGGGCCGTCATGATCGTCAAGCTCGCGCTCATCTGTGCTACTCCCTTCGTGCTCATGGGCACACTGCTCGGCATCACCGGAGTGGCGGTGGTGGATGTCAAAGACGGCGGACCGGATGGACATCATCTGACCATTCCGGTACCGCTTTTGTTTGCCCAGGCCGCGCTCACCTTTGCTCCCGATGAAGCGAAGTACGTCGAGTGCCCCAAGTTCGCGCGCTATCAAAAGGTTGCGGCCACGATTCTCGAGGAGCTCGTACATGCGCCCGACGGGGTGCTCGTCGAAGTGCATGACGACGATGACCTTGTCCTCATTCGCAAGGAAGGCGACGTGCTCCGCATCAGCGTCGACGAGGCGGGGGGGGAGAGCGTGGAGTGCAACCTGCCCTTGAAGAGCGCCCAGAAGGCCGTCGAGGCGTACGACGGGCATGGATTTCCGACCAAGGCGGCATTCTGGGCTCTGCGGCGGGCCCCTCATGGCACCCTCGTCCATGTAAAAGATGGGGAAGACGAAGTGACCGTCCGTCTCCTATAGTCGACACGCGCGCCCCCCCGGAACCCAAGGAGGTTCCCAATGCGTCGTATCGCCTTTTCCGTCGCCCTGCTTCTTGTTCTTCCCCTTGGCCAAGCTGCCGCGTCCTGGCCCCCCGGTTTGATTTTCGAATCCAATGTCGGGGGCGGATACGCGATGGCCATCGATGCCGATGGCGAGCTCTTCACCGTCAGCGAGGGGGAAAAAGCGTTCTACCTGAGCAAGTACACGGCCTGGGGTGTCCCGGTGGTGAGCTTGTTGACCGGCGGTGGCGGGTCGTTTCGAGCCCCTGGAGCGCTGGCCGTGGACGCCGACGGCCGCGTGTATCTCGCCGACACCTATGCATCGCGCATTCAAATCTTCGACAACGCTCTGAAGCCGGTCGGCACCTGGGAACGAAGCGGGTGGCTCGAGTATCCGCGGGATATCGAGATCGGCGCCGACGGCCGCGTGTACGTGAAAACGCTGACCGAAGTGCAGGTCTTCGATCACGACGGGGAACCGCTCCTGCGCTGGCCGGCCCCGGGCGGCATCTTCGTAATCGAACCTTCGGGAAACATTTTGACCGCGGAGCAAGGCATTTTTCACCGTTACGCTCCGGATGGAACGCGGGTCGCCGACCTGTTGGGCACGCATCCTTTCGGGTATCCGACCGGACTCTTGGCCTACGAGCATGTTCTCCTCGTGGCGACGGGGGAAGTGTCCGTGCTCGCCTTCGACGAGAATGGCGTTTACCGAGACGCATTCAATCCTGGCGGCGCGAAGCTTCTATCGAAAGGACCGCATGGCTGGATCTACGTGGATGGCCTCACCCACTACGAGGCTCCGGGGGATCTCCTGCCGCCCCCGCCTCCGCCGCCACCTTCAACGGGGTCTTCAGCGGTCATGCTGCACATTTCCCCGGTCAAGGATCCCGCGACAGCGTGTAGCGAAGGACCGCACAGCACGGACGAGATCGTGACCGAGGCCGCGGCCAAGGCCGATGGCACCGCGCGTTATTTCGTTTACGTGCTTGCCACGCCGCGCTCGGAAGAAGAAGGGTTGCGCGGCGTGCAGTTTGGCATCGAACATACCGGGTCCACGAGCGCACCTACCGACCTTCGTATTGTCGACTGGCATGCGTGCAGCGATGTGGAGTGGCCGAATGACACGTGGCCCAATTCGGGGGGCGGCAACACCCTCACCTGGGTCGCCTGCCAGTTCGATCGCCTCCTCACCGTGGGAACCTTCTCCGTCACCGCCTATGCCCCGGCATCGATGGCAATCAGCGGCTATCCCGCCACCGGGCTCGTGAAGACAGCTAACTGCAATGCGGCCGAGGAAACGACGGACGAAACGGTCGGCTTGGACCGGGTGGGCTGGGTCTCCATGGGCGGGGCTGCGCGAGGCCTCGATCAGAACGGCTGCAATCCCGCCATTGAATCATGCCTGGCTCAGCAGGTCCCGGTCCGGCCCACCACCTGGGGCAGGGTGAAGAGCCTCTACAGGAATCACTAGTTCGAAGTGTCCTAGCTGCAGCAGGTGTGTACCTCATGGGACAACTCCGAAGGCCCGTTCAATTTGCATGGATCGGCCGCCCGCGTAAGTTGCAGTAATTAGGTGCGTTGGACGTTCGTCCCCTTCAGCCGGGCCTGGCACGGCCCCTGCATTATCAAGAGGCAGCCGGCCAGGGGAAGTTCCCCAGGCCAGAAAGGATGACGAACGATGAAAACCAACCGACGCATAGCTCGAACCCTGATCTCGACTGGACTTCTGGGCGCGGCATTGGCGTTCGGGGCTTTGACCGCGACGCCTGCCGATGCCAAGAACGGGCATGGCCGGGGCAATGGCCGGGGCCATAAGACGGTCGTCGGTCACTGTACTTCTACTTACTACCCCGCACCGGTCGTCGTCCGGAGAGTGGTTTACCCCAGACCGGTCTACGTGCGCCCGGCTCCGGTGTACGTCCGTACCTACCATCCGTGGTATTACGGCGCTAACCGGATCTACGTGAACTCGTCTCCGTTCTACTTCAACGCAGGACTGAACGTGTTCTTCGGCGGCGCGAACCTGAACCTCCAGTTCAGCAATTACGCTCCGGTGGGGTACGTGTACGTTGACCCGTACTGCGACCAGGACTTCTACAGCGTGAGCGAGTACCGCGAGCACATGCGGTACGAGAGTCACCCTGCCGCGTTGCAGTGTGTGTACGTCGGCGACAACGACGACTATTAGTCCACAACGATCCGAATCGACCGTCCGCAAGGCGGCCTGCTCCTTCCCGGCAGGCCGCCTTTTCCTTTAGGATTTGCGCATGACCTCCATACCGAGTGCGGGGGCTCTGGAGAGGGCGAAGGCGTTGCACGCCCGGGCGTTCATCATGGACGCCCACGTCGACACGATGTCGGAGATGCTCGACCGCGGGTACGATCTCGCTCACGCTCCCGAGGATGCCCACCTCTCGTGGGACAAGATCGAAACCGGCGGGCTCAAGGGACAGCTCTTCGCCGCGTTCGTATCACCCAGCTTTCTGCCCGATCGTGCGGCAGCACGGGTGCTGGCGGTCATCGATCGATTCGAGGCCGAGGTGGCACGGTTCCCCGAGCGGCTCCGGGCGTGCCGCAGCACGTCCGATCTGGACGAAGCAACTCGGAACGGTCAGTTCGCGGGCATGCTGAGCATCGAGGGCGGGCACGCGATCGAGGATTCCCTCGACACGTTGCGACTCTTTCATCGACGCGGCGTGCGGGCCATGACCCTTACCTGGAACAACACCAACAACTGGGCGGACGGCTGCGGGCCCATGGACAAGTCGTTGCAGCAGCACGGCGGCCTCACCGACTTCGGTCGCACGGTGGTGGCCACCATGGAGGAGATCGGGATGGCAGTGGACATCAGTCACGTGGCCCCGACCACGTATCGCGACGTCCTCGAAATCGCCACCAAGAGCGCATTTGCCAGCCACTCGTCCTGTCGCGCGATCAACGATCACCGCCGCAACCTTACCGACGATCAAATGCGGGCCCTCGCCGAGCAGGGTGGCGTGATGGGCGTGTGCTTTGCCAGCGGATTTCTGGTCGACGAGTCGCGCGCGTGGGCCAAGGCCAAGGCGACCCCCGAGTACGCTCTCGTGACCGAGCGCACGGACTACGTCGATTTCGCTGGGATCAGCGATCAGGAATACGAGGTCTACAATCGTCACGTGCCCTTTGCGACCCTGGACGACGCGGCCCGGCACGTCGATCACGCGCTTCGGGTCATGGGCACGGAGGCGGTAGGGCTGGGCACCGACTTCGACGGGGCACGACGGTTTCCCCTCGGTCTGGAACACGTGGGCAAGCTGCCTGCCCTGACCGCGCGGCTTATCGACCTGGGATGGAAGGAAGCGGAGCTCGAGGGGATGCTGGGCAAGAACCTCCTGGAGTATTTCCGCCGCGTCATCGGGTAAGCGAGTGACTATGTTGCAGCGCTGGGGCGGCTTTGGCTTCGTTCTGGTCCTCATGGGATGCTCGACGATCAAGGACGTTTCGCCGTATGGAGAACCGTTCAAGATCGATAGGGAGTACGTGGCATCCGGTCCAGTGTCGGCGTACGTAGGGGACACGCCTTACGAATCGGCGAGCGGGATCTCGGTGCCGGATCAACATTCACTGCGCGACGCCACCATCCTGGTCCCCGGCACGCGCGTGCGATTCGTGCGAAAGGACGCGCCCTACCTGGTCTTCCTGATTCTTAGCGGGGACGAGCGCGCCCGGTACGCCTGGGTGAGCCAGCATTCCGAAGATATTCCGAGCTTGCAACGAGCGGACTCGGTCAAAAATCCTGGATAAAGTTGTCGACTAGGCCGGTTAAAAATCGCAAGTAGACGAGCGCCAGAAGCAGCATTACGAAGAGCATGATGAACAGCGCCGCGCCCCAGAGCATCCAGGGCCGCTCGCGTTCCTGGAGCTGGTGGATGGAATGGTAGGGCTGTTCGCGCCAGGCCAATTCGTAGCCATTCAGTCCCAGGTAGAGTGCGGCCGCCGGATAGAACACGAGGTGGGCCAATCCGAAAAATGGCACCCACGCGGACAAAAGGAGAAGAAACCCCAGCGTGAGCCGGCCGTGTCCGATCAGCCAGACATAGGGAATGAGGAAGCCACCCCAGTTCCAACCCAGGTGGCGAGCGTCGTCGAGAAGGTGGGGTGCGTTCCCGGAGGGCAACCTGGCGGGCTGGGCCACCCAGGACGGCGTGGCCGCCGACGGCACGTCCCAGGACGGCGTCTCCGCTTCCGGAGAAACCGGTGGTTCGGGAGGCAAGTTTATGGAATCGTTCGAATCCACGCCGTTCTCCTCTTTACGCGGACATGGAATTGTAATCTAAACTCAGTCCTTTCCACCTCGGCCCCAAGGAGCATCCCATGTCGAGCATCTTCTCCAATGCGGGCGGCGCCACTGCCGCGTCGGCCGCGGCCCCGGCCTATACCCGGGCCCTCTTGGATCTTTTGGGAAACCAGAGTCCTCTCGATGTCTTGAGCGTCCAGACCGCCGAGCTGGCCCGGCTCACCCGGGACCTGACCGACGAAGAGCTGCGGCGCCCGGAGGCGTCCGGAAAATGGTCCGTTATGCAGGTGCTGGATCACCTCACCGACGCGGAAATGGTATCGGGATCGCGCATCCGTTACATCGTCGCCGAGGAGAACCCAACCATTCTCGCTTATGACCAGGACCGTTGGGCGGCTCTCTTGCGGTACGGCACCGCGGACCTCGAGTCGTTGCTGTCCGAGCTCGCCGCGTTTCGTTCGCGAACCCTTCGGCTTTTGCGCGATCTCAAGCCGGCGGAGCTGGAGCGGGTTGGGCAACATACCGAACGCGGTCCAGAAAGCACGGGACACGTGATGAAGCTCATGGCCGCCCACGACCTCGTCCACCGGCGTCAAATTGCGCGCATTCGTAAAACGTTCGGAAAACCGGCGTGACGCGTAAGCTCACCCTCGGTCATAGCCCCGATCCCGACGACGCGTTCATGTTCTATGCGCTCGCGGCGGGGAAGATCGACACCGGCGACCTCGAGTTCACCCACCTGCTCGAAGACATCGAGACCCTGAACCGCCGCGCGCTCCGTGAAGAGCTGGATATCACTGCCATCAGCCTTCACGCCTATGCCTACGTGCAAGATCGGTATGCTTTGCTTGCCCATGGTGCTAGTATGGGGGCGGGTTACGGGCCGATGGTGGTGGCGGCCCGGCCGATGGCGATTCACGATCTCGGGCGCATGCTGATCGCAGTGCCGGGCACGATGACCACAGCCTTTCTGGCCCTGCGTCTCGCCATTGGTCCCTTCCGCTTTCGCGTGGTTCCCTTCGATCGCATCCTAGATGTAGTGGCCAAGGGGGAAGCGGACGCCGGCCTCATCATTCACGAGGGGCAGCTCACCTACCAAAACCAGGGGCTCACGAAGATTCTCGACTTGGGGGCCTGGTGGTCAGAAAAAACGGCTGGCTTGCCCCTTCCCCTGGGTGGCAATGCTATCCGCCGGTCATTAGGTCCCCAACTAATTGCCCGGGTGTCAGGCATGTTGAAGGAGTCCATTCTCTACGGGCTGGAACATCGCCAGCCCGCGCTGACGCACGCGCTGGCGTACGCGCGCGATATGAAGCGTGAGGAAGCGGACACGTTCATCGGCATGTACGTGAACGACCTGACGCTCGATTACGGCGAAGACGGGCGGCGCGCGGTGAAGCTCCTTCTCACCGAAGGATTTGAAGCCGGCATTGCACCAGGGCCGGTCAACGTCGAGTTCGTGTAATCGCCCCGGGGCGATTGGAAATCACCTCACATCATTCGTATCGGGATTTCAGCCGCCCCCAAGTGTTGGGTAGAACCGGCGTGGCACATTGTGCGCACGTGGACATGTAGTCCAAGCGCCGTCCGCCCTGGTCCCAGCAGCAGGCCACGCTCCAGTACTCCTGGCAGGTTTGATTGGGGAGACAACAGGGGCCCTCAAATGGATCGGCAATCAATGTGCAGGGATTGTTGCCGATTGCTCCCCCCAGCCCGATCGCTCCTTGATTGACCGGATCCAAGAGCTTCACCGTTTGGTCGCACAGGATCAGTCGAGACACAATCCCAGGTTGGTCCTGCCCGTAATTTGGTCCCAGGGATCCCAGGGACAGGGATCCAGGGGTATGGGCGATGACTCGGAACCAACCCAAGACGAGGGGAACGGGGTTGGCATCGGGGTCTATACAGAATGGATACGTGATGCGGATCTGGGACCCTGGCTCGGGCCAATTGCCGATCATGGTCGTCGTTCCTGTGCAGGCCTGGAATCCTGACACATCGACTCCACTTCCCACGACCGCATCATAGTCCACCCCGAATTGCACTTCACGAAGACCCTGGGGTTCGAAAATATACCAATCGAGGAGAATCACATAAACGTAGTAAGCCCGGTTCAGTTCACCCGAAACGGTAAGGCCACTCTCACAGGTGACCGAGCTTGGACCACAGGCAATCGTCGATGTTGTGTCGGCGAGATGGAGCACGAGACGCCCCCCTAGGCTTTGAGGGCATTGCGCTTCTGCGGTCGGGGCGGACAAGAGCTTCAACTGGACAAGCAGAAAACCAAGCGCGATGTAGCGAAGAATCATCGGCACTTCCGATCGCATCCAGGGGAGCAATTGAATTATACGGATGCAGGCGCCAAATTACGGGATTTATTCCTTCGACTCGCCCTTCAAGAACTGGGGGAGCTCGGGTAGCTTCGGGAGTTCCGGCATCTTGGGCATGGTCATGTCGGGCATCCACGGCACTTTCCACATCCCCTCGGGCGGCAGCATGAGCGTGAGCGCCCCGGGGAGCGCGCGTGCTTCCAGCTCACGATGGCGCCCCTCGACCACGGTGCCGTCGATTTCCAACGGCGCAAGCGGTGTGCTCTCGATGCGGATCGAGGATGACTGGTAGTAACGCACGCGTGGATCGTCGTGCAGGCGGCCGAACAATCCCCGAAACGCCAGGCGATAAAGATCACCGAAATTGGCGGGGGCAATGATGACCAGATCGAGTTTGCCATCATCGGGTGACACGTCGCGTACGAATCGAATGTTGCCGGCCAGGGTCCCGATGTTCGCCACCAGCGCCATCGCTCCGCGAGCGCGCCTCACCTCACCGCCGTCGAGCGTGATCATGAACGAGTAATGCCGGCGACGCACATTCTTGAATGCGGAGTAGAGATAGGCGAGGAACCCGAACCGATCCTTGAGCACGCGGGTGGCGTCGCGAATGATGTGCGCGTCGTAGCCGAGCCCGGCCATGAGCAGGAACTTGCGCCCCTGCACTTCGGCAAGGTCGATTTGTACGGGTTTCCCCTGTGCGGCCACCTTGAGCGCACGCGGCAAATCGAAGGGGAGACCGAAGTGCCACGCCACCGCGTTGGCGGTCCCGCGAGGAAGAATGGCCAGTGGCACGCCGCGTTTCATCGCCGCCTGCGCCACTTCAATAACCGTTCCGTCCCCGCCCACGGCCAGAAGGCAATCAAAGCTCCCCTCGAGATTGGCGATGAGGGTTTCGCAGTCCGTGCCCGGCTTTGTTTCCAGGACCTGAAGCGAAACGCCGAGCCGCTCGGCCCGATCGAGAAGGTCCTTGGGATTTCGGGGGACGCCGCGCGGACCGGCGATCGGGTTTACGACCGCCAGGATCCGTCGGGGCTGGGGGGACGGGCCCCTATCTTGATCGGGGGCAGAGTTTTGCAGAGTACTAACCTCCCGCCGGGCCCCCGGATCATGGCACTAAGCCGCGCCAAGAGCAACGCGTCCGCCTTCCCCCGAGACCCCGGCAACATCCTGATAGACTTACTACATGCGTGTGGCGCTATGTCAGCTCAACTCCACGGTGGGCGACCTGCAGAACAACGTGGCTCGCATGCGGGCCTGGTACGAGGACGCGGTCTCCCAAAAGGCGGAGCTTGTGATATTTCCTGAGCTTGCCCTCACGGGATACCCCCCTCGCGACCTCCTCGACCTCAAAGATTTCAATACCGAGGTCGCGGCTTCGATCGAATCCCTGGCCGGCGGGACCGGACAGGCGGGGCTCATCTTCGGGACCCCCCTCGAGAACCCCCTTCCCGAAGGGAAACCCCTTCGAAACGGTTGCGTGCTGGCGGCAGAAGGGAAAATCCTGGCCCGGGTCGGCAAGAAGCTTCTCCCCACGTATGACGTGTTCGACGAAAGCCGCCACTTCGAGGCCGATCCTGACCCAGCCGTTCCGGTCGCCTTCGGGGGGATCCGCTGGGGACTTCACATTTGCGAGGACGCCTGGAACGAAAAGGGGTTCTGGCCCCGGCGCCTGTACCCGCGCGATCCGGTGACCGAGCTGGCCCAGGCGGGGGCCGAGGTGCTGCTCAACATCTCCGCCTCACCCTTTCATGCCCGCAAGATCGCGCTACGGCGCTCCATGTTCAAGAGCCATGCGCTCCGGCATCACTTGCCCGTCCTCTATACGAACGCGGTGGGCGGGAATGACGAGCTCGTCTTCGACGGGCAGTGCTACGTCCTCGATGCGAAGGGCGAGCTGCTCGCCTCGGGTGAGGCGTTCGTCGAGGAAATGTTCTTCGTGGATGTGGAACGCGGACGTATTGAACCGCTCTTTTCACGCCGGCCCGGCGATCGCGAGGCTGCGAGCCGGCGCGCCGCGCCGCGCCCCGAGTTGGGCGAGATCGAATCGATCCACGCCGCGCTCGTGCTCGGGCTTCGCGATTATGTGCGAAAGTGCGGCTTTCGCGCCGCGCTTCTCGGGCTTTCGGGTGGTATCGATTCCGCGGTGTGTGCGGTGCTGGCCGCTGATGCGCTCGGCCCCGAGAACCTGTGGGGCATCTCGCTCCCCAGCCGCTATTCGAGTCCGGGCAGTCTTGAGGATGCGGAACAACTCGCCCGTGCGCTCGGCATTCGCTACGACGTGCTCTCGATCGAACCCGTGTTCGGGGCGAGCCTCGACACGCTCGCTCCTGTGTTCGCCGCCACGCCCCCCGGACTGGCCGAGGAAAATCTCCAGGCCCGCGCGCGCGCACTTCTGCTCATGGGACTTTCCAACAAATTCGGTCACCTTCTCATAACGACCGGAAACAAGAGCGAGCTGGCGCTGGGCTACTGCACGCTCTACGGCGACATGGCGGGGGGGCTCGCACCGATCAACGATGTCCCCAAGACGACCGTGTACGATCTCGCGCGTTACATGAACCGTGAGCGTGAGGTCATTCCGCGAAGCACCCTCTTGAAACCGCCTTCGGCGGAGCTTCGGCCGGGGCAGCGTGACGAGGATTCACTGCCGCCCTATTCGCTTCTAGACCGGATTCTGGAGGGTTTCATCGAAGGCGGCCTCTCCAGCCGGGAACTGGTGGGGCAGGGCTTGCCGGAACCCATCGTGCGTAATGTCCTTTCCCGAGTCGCGGCCTCGGAGTATAAAAGAAGGCAGGCGGCGCCTGGATTGAAGATCAGCCCCAAGGCGTTCGGTTATGGCCGCCGGATGCCGATCGCGGCGCGGTGGCCATGATCTCCGTCACTCATCCGTCACACGAACCACTTCATGTCTTTAGCGACTTCGCTATGGGAACTAGCCTGATGCCTCTACCGTAATTTTCCTGTTATAACTTGACCTCTCCGGCCCGCGCCCATAACTTCGTTATGCCGCCACACCGTCGGATTCCCCGTCCGCCGGGCAGGCTTGCTATAGCGGCCAGCAAGTCTGCAGTGGCGGCATTCTCTTTTCTTTCCTCGGCCGCATTGGCATCGCATGGAGCGAGTTCCTTTCGTTCTTCCTGACGCACGTAACGGTCCGTTGCGCGGCGATGTGTATCTGCCCGATCGCCCGCGCGGCGTCCCGGTCGTGGTCGCGTGTCACGGATTCAAAGGCTTCAAGGATTGGGGATTCTGGCCTCCTACCGGACGTGCCTTCGCCGAGCACGGCCTTGCGCTGGTCACGTTCAACGTTTCCGGTTCGGGGATCGGCGAGGATGCGCAGCAATTCACGGAGCTCGACCGTTTTGAAGCGAACACGATCGGCAAGGAAGTTGAAGATCTCGGCATCGTGATCGATGCGCTGGCGACGAAATCGATTCCGCTCTCGGGTGCGGATGCCCGAAAGCTCGGCGTGATCGGGCACAGCCGAGGCGGGGGGGTGGCGCTGGTCCGAGCGAGCCGTGATCCCCGCATCAGCTCCGGAGTGACCTGGGCCGCCGTCTCGAGCTTCCTGCTTGTGGGGGAGGCGGAGCGGGAAGCCTGGAGGAAACAGGGGTACCTGGAAGTCGAGAATACCCGGACCAAGCAGGTGTTTCGGGTGGGGCGAGCCCTCCTCGAAGAACTGGAAACCCATCGCGAGGCCCTCGACCCCGTCCTCGCCGCCGCCCGGATCCACGTCCCCTTCCTGATCATTCACGGCTCACAGGACGAGTCCGTTCCTGTTCAGGCCGCCAACCGGTTGAGCCACGCCTTGGATCCGGTGCGCGGGAAGCTGCTGGTGGTGGAGGGAGCCGGGCATACCTTTGGGGCCCAGCATCCCTTCAGCTCGCCAACCCCGGCGTTCCGGCTGGTGCTCGACCGAACCCTCTCCTGGTTTGCCGAAACCCTGGGGGCCTAAGACCCGGAGGTGGATTCCCGGGGCCCTTGGCCGTCCCAACTGAAGCTCCCCCAACGAAAAAGCCCGCCATCTAGGGCGGGCTTTTCTTACTCCCGGAGGAGCCTCTTGCTCTCTTGTGCCTACCAGCGCGATGGAGGTGGGTCCGCTGCTTGGTAAGTATTGGGGGCGCTCCCCGTCTGCACCGTGGCCTCCCGGACTGCGGCGTCGGAATAAGAGACGCCATCCGGAGGGCACCAATGCCACAGGGCGGTCCCCCGAAAACCGGCTCGGGCCTCAGTCGCCCGTTTCCACACATTTGTACAGCGTCGGCTGGGTATTGTTCCCGGATTCGAAGGGTTTTTTGGTGACAAACGGGCCCATCCCGGCCTATGTCAGGGGTATTTCCAAAGTTCAGGGCGGGTAAGCCCGCTCGTATCCAGCCACTTCCTTTCCAATGGCCTACTCTTCGTGATTGTCGTCGGGCTCCAAGTGAATGACGACGTCGGTCACGCCTTCGATCTCGGCGCGAATACGCTTCGAGGCTTCGTGCGCCAGTTCGTGCGCGTCTGACACGTTCATGTCGTGCGCGACGTGAATGTGCAAATCTACGTGAATGTCATCCGGTAAACCGCGGCTTCGCACGCGATGTGCGTAGCTCACCCCTTCCACTTGCGTGGCGATGCGCGCTACATGCTCGGGATCGACAACCTGGCTGTCCGAAAGCACAGAGAGTGAACTGTGCACGACCAAGTAGCCCGAGTAGGCGATGAGCCCCGCGATGACGAGCGCGACGATCAAGTCAAGCATGGGAAAGCCGAGGAGCGCGGCAATGAGCGAGGCAACCACGCCCACGCTCGCATAGAGATCGCTTTGCGTATGCCGCGCATCGGCGGAAAGAATGATGCTGCGGAAACGTTTCGCCGCGCGTTGTTCGTAGCGCGTCACGAACGCGTTGATCACGATCGATAATCCCATGGCCACGAACGTCACCACGCGGGGCGTGACTTGGTGGTCGCCGTGCAGCCGTCTGATGAGCGAACTCAAGATTTCATAGCAGGTGATGAACAAGAAGAGCGAGATGGCGAGCGCGGCCAGCGCTTCGAATTTTCGGTGGCCGTAGGGATGTCCGGGATCGGGGGCCTTGCGGGCCACGCGCATGCCGGTGAGGCCGATCACATTGCTCGACGCATCGAGGGCGGAATGGAATCCGTCCGCCACCATGCTGAGCGCGCCGGAGAGAAATCCGAACACGAGCTTGAGTACGGCGACGAGCAGGTTCAAGAAGAGCACGATCCAGAGCACGCGCCCAACCGCCGCATCGCGCGTGGACACTGCTTCCCGCGCCTGCAGCCGATCGTCCGCGCACCGAGGATCCGGAGTGGTTGACCAGGATTTATGCGCCATCGACGCTTGACCCCAAGACTTCAATGTATGCTGCGTTCATGAACGCCTCCAGCATACGCCTTCCCTACGGTTCGAGCAGCCTCACCTTCGAGGTGCCGCCCGGATGGCGCGTGGAGCACGCAAAGATCGCGGCCCCGCCGGCAGCCCGCCTCGAATTCTTGGCCAACGAAGCCCTCGCTCAACCGGTCTCCGGTCCACGCTTGCGAGATTTGGCGCGCCCACAGATGAAGATCACGATCGTTGTGCCGGACGCCACGCGCGCCTGTCCTACGCCGCAACTGCTCGACGCGCTCTGGACCGAGCTCGAGCCCGCCGGCGTACGCGAAAGAGACATGACCCTGTTGGTGGCGCTGGGCATGCATCGCAGGCTGAGCGATGCCGAGATCGCTACGCTCCTGCGAGATTGGGCGGGACGCTGTCCGGTGGACCAAGCCACTGGGGCCGACACGTTTCATTATCGCGACCTCGGATCCGTGCCCAGTGATATCACGGGGCTGCCGGAGGACGTTCCGGTTCGCATGCATCGTCGCGTGCTCGAGTGTGACTTGCTGTTGGCGGCCGGTTTGGTGGAGCCGCATCAACTCGCCGGGTTTTCCGGCGGGGGCAAGACGGTCGCGATCGGTTGTGCGTCCTCGGACACGATCGGCCACCTGCATGGCCCCGTGATGCTCGAACATGTCGGAACCCGCCTCGGCAATCTCGAGGGCAATCCGCTTCATGCTGCGCTGGAGTGGATTGCCGCCCGCGCCAACTTGCAGTTCGTGATCAACGTCGCCGAGAACGGTCAAGGACAGTTGATCGGCGTTGCGTGCGGCGAGCCCGGAGCCGTGCTCCGTCATTTGGTGCGAACCGGAGCACCATATTTCACGTCGCGTGTTGCGCCGGGACCGTATGACGCGGTCTTCGCCGGGGTCCCGCCGCCCAAGGATGCGAACCTATATCAAGCGACGCGGGCGCAAACCTATGTTGCGTTCGCGCGCGAACCGCTCCTACGCGAGGAGGGATGGATCGTATCCGCCGCTGCCTGCGTGGAAGGTGCAGGGCTCGGGCCCGGAGAGACCGAGTTCTTAGAGCTCATGAAGGACGGCCCGAATCCGGCCGACGTCATGACGCGGTTACGAACTCGGCGCTACCAAGCCGGCGGTCAGCGGGCGTTTCTGGTTGCGAAAGCGCTCTTGCATCATCGGCTGATGATGGTGGGGATGCGCGATCCGGCGCTGGCGAGTGCGTGTCACTTGGCCGGCCCGCATGACGCGCGCGAAGCGATGGCGGTGTTGATGCCGGCATTGGGGGCCGACGCGCGCGTGCTCGTGGTGCCGAACGCCCTCGGGATGATGCCGATTCCGGATTGACTTCTCGTCGGACTCGAATGAACGAGCCGTCTCAGGCGACGTCCTCGCAAGAACCCAATGCCCCACCGAACTCAGGCTGTGCTGCGGGGTGTCGCCTTCGCCGGCTCATTTCATTCTCGCCGGCGACAAGCCAATCCGATATCGCCTTAAGAATTCCGGCCGCGGCGCCAACCCCAGGAGAGCAACGATCCCGCGAGCATCCCGACCAGGAACACGAGTAGGAATAAGAGGAGACCGTCCACGTTCGCTCGCCAGAACAAGAAAAAGAGAGGGACGGGATAGCTGTTCTGGATCGCCATGATTACGACCACGGCGATGATGAGGAGGAGAAAGATCGTGCGCGGGCGGGTGAGGAAGTTCATGACCCTCGATTCTAAGCGGTCTGCCGAAGCCCGGGCGCTATACCAGTGCCCGGGCTCCGTCGACGCGCAAGCTCGGAGGGAATGTGCCCCACCTGAACCAACCTTGCAAGCAGACGCGGCATTTGACCCGATCTTGGTACAGGCTGTGCATAATAGCCGCCTCGGCCGAGGAATCGGCTCCTCAACCCCTTGCTTAGCAAGAGATTAAGTTTTATCCACAGTTTTGCCTGTTTTCCACAAATCAGGCTCGTGCCGGAACTTAGGCCGCCTGCTGCGTAGTGGTCTTTTCCTTCTCAGGGGTAAAGGACGGGCGGCGCGTTGAATCGTGCGCCTCGCCCATTGCGCAGTTCCCCTGGAAGAAGCAGCCGTCCTGGATGACGAAGGACTTCGCGTGCACGTCGCCCTTCAGATGGCTGTTCGTCTCCAGCTCGACCCGCTCCTTGGCGTAAATGCGACCTTCGACCCGGCCGCCGATGGTGGCGCTGCCGACGTCCAGATCCGCCTTCACGCGAGCACTGCGACCGATGATGAGCTGCTCGGAGCAGGTGATGGCGCCTTCGAATTCGCCGTGGATGACCAGGGTACCCTCGACCCGCATCGTGCCATTGATCGATACGCCTTCACCGATCACGCTGCCCGTCTTCTTCTCGCGAAGGACCGGGCTCACGGTCGGCGGCGTGTGATGCATGGTCGTATTGGTGGTGGGAGTCGGGGTATGCGTCTCACGGGTTTCCGGCTTCATTTCTTTCACTTCCTTGTTACCGAACATGCGTGCCTCCTTAGGGTGGCGGACCCGCGAGGTTGCGTGGTCCCCCCATTGGCTCTCGACCGATACCGTCCGGATCCGGTCATTTGCGCACGAGGCGCCGCACGAAGTCTTCGGGCGGAACGGCCGCGCCACCTCGATATACTTCGAAGTGCAGCGTGCCTCCCATGCTTCCAGATCCCACTCGGCCGATCGCTTGCCCGGCGTGCACGCGATCACCAACCGCCACCAGGCTCTCGCCGACGATGCTGTACACCGTGAGCAAGGAATCGCCGTGAGCGACACGCAGCCGGACACCGGCATTTTGCTTGTCGACTCCGACGACCTTGCCGCTTCCCGACGCCATCACGGTCTCTCCGGGGAGCGCGACGATATCCACGCCAACCCGACCGGCTTCACGGGAAGGTATGCGCTTCCCAGTTACCGGCCAGACAAGCAAGATTCCCGAGCCGTTCGTGGAATCCGGGCCAAATGACCCACCGTTGTTATCGCCCGCTTGGAGGTCCGCCCTTAGCGCTCTTTCGACTCCGGCGAGATGCAACATTCGCTCCTGGAAAACCAGCATTTCGTGGAGCTCGTTTTCGAGGTCCTGAAGCCGCTCGTTCTGGCTGCGAAGCGTGGTGACCTGCTCGGCCAAACCCGCGTAGTCCTTGAGCCGGTTCATGGTCCGCATGTAGGTGGAGGCGGCCAGTACGCCGGTGGCAAGGAGGGCGGCCGCGATGACGCCCAGGAGGAAAACCCAGGGCCAATGTAGGCTCAGCACGATGGGCTGGCGCCGGGAGTCCGCAGAGATGTAAATCGTGAGCCGGCGCGAAGATTTCACGCTTTGAGCCCTTGCCGATGAGGCTGTCTCCTGGTGCCGCTTTCAAGGCGGCCGGGTCCCTGAAAATCGGGCCCGTTCGTACGGACCGGAGCGGGCCGGTTTGCTTCCCGGCCCCGTCGGCAAAGGTTAAAGGCTCGGTCCGACTCCCGCCAATTCCAGAACCCGCTCCAGGTCCTCGTGGCTGAAGTAGTGGATCTCGACACGGCCTCGGGCCAGACCACCCACGATGCGCACCTGGGTGGCGAATCTGCCGCGAAGTCTGTCCTCCCACGCATCGAGAGCGGGGTGAGTCCGCTTTCGCGCCGTGGCTCGGGGACGGCGGGGGCGCTCGCCCTGGACGCGCAGCTCGGCATCGCGGACGGAGAGGCTGCGCTCGACGATTTCCTTGGCGATTTTGCGCCGCGTGTCTGGGGATGGGATGGCGAGAAGCGCGCGAGCGTGCCCCGACGAGAGTGAGCCCTTGGCGATGAGGTCGCGCAAATCGTCCTCGAGACCGAGGAGACGCATGGCGTTGGTTACGGTGGCACGGCTCTTTCCGACCCGCTCCGCGATTTCTTCCTGAGTGAGTGCGAATTCGTTGGCGAGACGATGGTAGGCCTCGGCTTCCTCGATCGGGTTCAGGTCTTCGCGCTGGAGGTTTTCCACGAGGGCCATCTGCAGCATGTCGCGACGGGTCGCCTGGCGGACAACCACCGGCACGTGGGTGAGGCCGGCCTGCCGGCAGGCGAGAAAACGCCGCTCCCCGGCGATCAGCTCGTACGCGCCGTCCTGAGTTTCGCGGACCACGAGCGGTTGGATGAGACCGTTTTCGCGAATGCTGGCCGCGAGCTCGGCTAGTGATTCGGGATTGAAGACAGTGCGAGGTTGGAACGGATTGGGGCGAATAGACGTAAGCGCGACCTCGCCGGGTGACTGCTCGGTAGGTTCGGCCAGCGCCACCTCTGAATCCGCCTGAGGGATGAGAGCTCCGAGTCCGCGACCAAGTGCTTTCCTAGTCATGAGATACCAGCTCCTCTTGGGGGTGGTGGTCGTCCTGTTCAGTCAAAGGCTGGAGGTCGTTGTATTGCGCCGCGTTGTTGGGGGGCGTGTCGTTTTGGGTGTCGCTAGCGGGTGATGCGACGAGTTCGGCGGGTTGGCTGATCTCGCCGGCGTTAGGATCGGCGCCCCATTGAGTTTCGACCGCGAGAGCCATCGCTTCCGCTTCCGTCGCCAGCACGATGCTCTCTTCAGGAAGCGTGAGCACGTCTTCGGCAAGGTCGTCTGGGGAAAGGGAGAGGGGCTGTTCTTGGGTAACGATGGGTTCTTCGTCGGGCAACGCTGGCGGGAGGTCACTGGTAACCAGGACATCCACTGAGATCCCAGCCGACGGAAGAACCTCGGCTTGATCAATCTCCGCCACGACCAGGTCGGCGGCTTGATGCTCCTCTTCGGCTACCACCACGTCGGTGGACGGCACCTCGGCTTCGGGTTCCTCTTCGGCTACTGCGATGTCGCCGGAGGGCACTTCGGCCGGGGTCATGTCTTCTGACTCACTCGCCACCGGGGTGGCCTCACTCAGCTGAGCCGCAATTGCCTCGACCTCGTGTGCGTCACGATCCATAGCGATCGATGCCGCTGGGTCGTGGAGTGTGGCTTCGACACTGGCTCGGTCTAAGCTACTTTCGGGAGAAGCAGGCGGTTCTTCGCTGAGCGCAGCATGGCTCTCATGAATGGGCTCAGCGTCTTCGAACCTAGGTTCCGCCACCGCTTGTGCTTCGGGCTCTTCGACCTGCGGCGCCACGGGCATCGCATCCCCGGGCAGCTTCAGAACTTCGCGCGCCAGTTTGAGATAGAACTGTGCGCCGGCGCATTCGGGGTCGTACTCAAGGACGGGCTTGCCAAATGAGGGGGCCTCACTGAGGCGGACGTTCCGCGGAATCACGGTTTCGTATACGCGGCCGGGAAAGAACTTACGCGTCTCTTCCGCCACCTCGTGAGAGAGGTTGAGGCGCGCATCGAACATCGTGAGCAGGATGCCCTCGATCTCGAGTCGCGGGTTGAGTGCCTGCTGGATGAGCTTGATCGTGTTGACGAGCTGGGTGAGCCCTTCGAGCGCGTAGTACTCGCACTGCATTGGAATGAGCACGGTGTCCGCGGCAGTTAGCGTATTTACCGTCAGCAATCCGAGTGAAGGCGGGCAATCGGCGAGAAGAACGTCGTAGTTGTCCCGGACGGGCTGGATGCTTTTTTCGAGGATGCGCTCCCGAGCCAGGGCCGAGACGAGTTCGACCTCGGCGCCGATGAGGCGCTGCCCGGACGGCAAGAGATCAACACCCGGAGATGCTTGTGAGGTAATGGCTTCCTCAACGGCCATCGTCCCCAAGAGCACTTCGTAAATGCCGCGATGAAGCGCGTTGGGCTGAACGCCAAGTCCGCTCGAGGTATTCCCTTGCGGATCCATATCGAGGACGAGAACTCGTTGACCGAAGCGGGCCAGCGATGCGGCGAGGTTGACCGTTGTGGTGGTCTTGCCGACGCCGCCCTTCTGGTTGGCAATGGCAATGAAGCGTGACACTTTTTCGCCCCCCTTGCCGTCCGGTGACGACTGAAATTACGCGGCATAAACCACGCACAAGGAGGGCAGGCCAAGCACTCGCCGGCCGCACTCCATCATGACAATCACCTGCCACAACGGAGCTTAGAAGTTTGGTGAGGCTGGGTTGCCCTCCAGTCCCCACGCCATATTGCTACTCGAACTTGTGAGCTGTCAACGAAATGATTCGTTTCGGAACAAAAATCGCGCCGCATTTTGTTTCACGTGAAACATTGGCGCGATGAGACGAGCAAGATTGAGACTGATCGACTGCGCAACACCGCCACGCACTTGAACACGATCGCCCGGTCGAGTTGCCGCGGACAACCTTGAGTTGATGAACGCGCACAGTAACATTTCCATTTTCACCTGCTTCTGGCGATGTTCGCTTGCCGTGGCCTTATCTCTAGCAATCTTTGCGGCTTAGGGATTCGCTCCACGGCACTTGTGGACATGTTTACGTCAGATTATTTACCGAAGGGCTTTGTCGCAGATTAACCGGAGGGAATCGCTGGCGCCGCGAAGCGTCATCGCGGGATGTTCCCAGGCAGCATTTGATGCCAGTCGACAGTTGCCAGCTGCGGAGCCCGTGTGTCAAATCTTCTTGGTGCCCGGGTTCTCTTCTTGGTGGACCCGCCTCTCCGTGGTCCGCGCGTCCAAGACAATTGTGAGGCAGGCGTCCAGGGCAACCAAAGTCGGCCAAGATTGGAGCTGGTTGGTTAATTCTGACTAAGTTGATCTCGCCAGCGAAACGCACAGGCCGCCAGCTGGCCACTCAAGCCGCCGTCACGCCCCCCCAGAGATCTCCGCTAGAGGATCACGCGGCCGGAGGAACTTGAGGTCCGTCCATCAGTTGGATCAAGGTCTGCGCTAACCAAAACTGAAATGCCTGGATCGATTCCGACGGGCTTCCGAAAATGTTTCACGTGAAACATTGGGGTCGAGCCCCAAAACTCCCCAGCTGACCCAGGCCGGCCACACAGGCTCCCTTAGCCGATTTACAACCATAAATAGTTGTGGAAGCCACTTCCTACAACCCTTTTCTTATGTACAAAGAGAAGGCTTGTAGGACGAATGTTTCACGTGAAACATTGCTCACCCCACTCAAGAATTCTCCTTCTCCGGGTTGCCTGTAGGGACGAACCGCGTCTGGCGCGAAGCTGAAATGGGAACCGTGTGCGTGGGTGAAGCGTGGCGCTTGACGCCGGCGAGCAACATTGGCAGCAGCTAACTCGGTCCAGACCGAGTTTCGCCCAAGGCCAACGTTGGCGGAGCTACTCGGTGCAGACCGAGTTCTTCTTGGATCAGGAGGCAAACATTGGCGGAACTGGTCCTAGGACCAGCTGCCTGCGCGAACTCGAGTCCGAAGGGCAAACGTTGGCAGCACCTACTCGTTTCAAAACCAGTTCCCTGGGATCACCCGGGGCCAACATTGGCAGCGAACTACTGCTCTTGGGAGCAGTTCAAACCCGGGAGTCAACGTTGGCAGAAACTACTCGGTCTAGACCGAGTTCGCACCATCGTCCCTGCGCCAAACGCAAACTCCATTGTTTGCGCCTGGAGAATCATCTCGCACCACTCGCGGAGAGCTTGGTGCTACCACTCAAGGACTCACTATCATCGCCTCGTAAGTAATTGCTGCAATGCAGCTTGCATATCTAATCCATGAGACCATGCACGGTATCAGAACATGCTTTTTGTAAGCGCCTATTCATCAATAACTAAGACTCACGGAAAGTGGGTCCTTGTGTGGTAGCAGCGAGAGCCCTGAGAGGGGGTCTCGAGATTCCTGAATCAATTCGCGGGCCCATGCCGTGCCTCGACCCACGTCATTCGCGGACGGGTTGGGCACGAATGCAAAGTCGACGTCCCGGACTCCGCACAAACACCTACTTCGTGTTCGTCAGAGAATCCCAGGTCTCCGATGGCCAAAAATGAAGGGCCCGTTCATTAGAGCTCTCTAGAGGAACGATCTTCACTCCGTCCGGTACTCGACCCTGGGGTGCGCCGTATCGAATCAGAAACCCCCCGTCTGCAATGCAGTCTCGAAGGGCCCGCACCATCGCTCCATTCCAGGCCACCGCTCGTGCGATTGCACAATCCCAACGACCGGTCACCGAACCACTTAACTCTTCCATCCGCCCTGCACGCGCGCGCACGTTCTCCAAACCGAGCGCCAACGTTACCCGATCGAGAAACGCCGCCTTGCTGCTTCTGGACTCCAGCAACGTCACTTGAACATCGGGACGAACGATGGCCAACGGAATTCCCGGAAGACCACCCCCGGATCCCACATCAAGCACGCGAGCCGATTCTCCAATAGCCGTCACCAGCTCGGGGGCGATCGACTCCACGACGTGGCGGGTGAGTAAACGTTCACGATCCCCACGGGACACGATACCCATACGATTGGTGGCATCTTTTAGGAGGTCCCCATACTCAAGGAGCTTGCCGACCTGGGCTTCGGATAGCGAACTATATTTCTCGCCCAACCAGGCTATAAACTTGGTCTTATCGGAGGACGTCAAACTACTCGGACCGCTCGGCGACGCGCGCCAATTCAGACCGGCCAAGCCATTCTTCCAATCGCACCAATAACACTCCGAAATCCGCCGGGGACACCCCGCGTACGCGCGAGGCCTGGCCCACGTTCGCCGGCTTCACACGGCGCAATGCCTCCTGGCCTTCCATGGACACGCCCCGCAGCTCCGTAGTCCACACCCCACCCGGAATGAGCCGCGACTCCATGCGCTGTTGCTTTTCCAACGCCAACATCTCACGCGCGATGTAGCCCTCGTACTTGACCTCGATCTCCAAGCGCCGCCCCAGATCGGCCGGCAATGCCGCATCGCCCCGCCCGCGCAAATCGCCATAGCTCACTTCGGGACGACGCAAGAGCTCTTCCAACGTCACCGAGCCCTCGCCATCGACACATCCAGCCGCGCTCACCGAAACCCGCGTCTTCTGCATTCGCGCCCGTTCCTCAGCAATCAGGCGCCGATTCTCGACCCATAACCCACGCTCCTCAGGCCCCACCAATCCCAGTGAAGCCCCGTACTCCATGAGACGCTCGTCCGCATTGTCGTTGCGGAGCAACAGCCGGTACTCCGATTGCGAGGTAAACACCCGATACGGCTCTTCGGTCCCCCGCGTCACCAAGTCATCGATCATCACTCCGATATAGGCTTCCCAACGCCGCAACACCAGCGGCGCGTCCCCTCGCAACGTCAACGCGGCATTGATTCCGGCCAGAAGCCCCTGCCCCGCCGCTTCTTCGTAACCTGTGGTTCCATTGATCTGCCCGGCCAAAAACAACCCGGGCACGCGCTTCGTCTCCAGATGCGGATGCAGCTGGTCGGGGTACACGAAGTCATATTCGACCGCGTAACCGGGGCGGAGCATTTCCGCCTCCTCGAGCCCCGGAATCGTGGCCAGAATCTCCATCTGCACGTCCTCGGGCAGGCTGGTCGAGATGCCGTTCAAATAAAACTCATCCGTGTCCCGGCCCTCCGGCTCGACAAAGATATGGTGGCTTTCTTTCGATGGAAACTTGCGAATTTTGTCTTCTATAGAAGGGCAATAGCGCGGCCCGGTGCCGGTGATTTGCCCCGAATAGAGCGGGGACCGGTGCAGGTTCCGCGCAATCACGTCATGCGTCGCCAACGTCGTATGGGTCAGCCAGCACGGAATCTGCTCCACGTCCAAACGGCCGGTGAAATGCGAGAACGGCTCGGGAGGGACGTCTCCGTGCTGAATCTCGAGACGCGCTACGTCCACGCTCCGCCGGTGCACGCGCGGAGGCGTCCCCGTTTTCATGCGCCCCAGGCGGAAGCCGGTCTCGCGCAACGCATCAGCCAACCGCGGCGCGGAGATTTCCCCGTTACGCCCACCGGGAATCTGCGAATCTCCGAGATGAATCAAGCCGTTTAGGAACGTTCCCGGGGTGATGATCAACGCGCGGCAGCGATAATGGCGCCCGCTCTGGAGCGTCACCCCCCGAATGCCCCCCGCATCCAACACGATTTCCGTTACCTGACCCTGGCGCAGATCCAGCCCGGGGGTGCTCTCGATCATGCGCCGCACGGTGGTCTGATAGAGCTTCTTGTCCGCTTGGGCGCGCGGCGACTGCACGGCCGGACCCTTGCTGCGGTTCAACATGCGGAACTGAATGCCCGTCTTGTCGATGGCGCGCCCCATGATCCCGCCCAGCGCATCGAGCTCCCGCACCATCTGCCCCTTGCCCACCCCGCCAATGGCGGGATTGCAGGACATCTGGGCGACCGCATCCAGGTTCAAGGTCAACAACAGGGTCGACATGCCCATGCGCGCCGACGCTGACGCGGCTTCGCAGCCCGCGTGCCCGGCCCCGATCACGATGACGTCATAGCTATCGCGCATGCTCACTTCCCGATGCAGAACCGGCTGAAGATCGCGTCCAGCAAATCGTCCCCCACCTCATCCCCAGTGATCGCCGCCAAGGAAGCCAGTGACCGGCCCAAGTCGGCTGCAACGAGCTCGAGATTCCTCGCCTCGCTGAGGACCTGACCCGCGCGACTCAAATCATCCGCCGCGGCAAATAGAAGCTGGATATGGCGTTCGCTGGTCTGCCAAGCCGGCTCACTTCGAGTGAACTGCCCGTTGGCAATCAGCGTCTCTAAATAGTGTTGTAAATCACTCACCCCACTCCCACTCATCGCCGATACAAGAAACCCCTCCATGGAGTAGTGACTATTCACCCACCATTCCTTCCATTCAGTTTCTAGATCACACTTGTTCAAGACAACACGTACCCGGTTAGGGTTCAAGGCTGGATCGACAACATCTTCGTCATCGGGGGGTGGGGTACTGGACACATCGATGACCCATAGCACGAGGTCCGCCGCCTTTGCCTCACGATAGGTTCGCTCCATCCCTGCCCGTTCGATAGAGTCGCCTCCGTCCCGGAGCCCAGCCGTATCCACGAGGCGGACCGGAATGCCGGACCACTCCACGACCACATCCAGCACGTCCCGGGTGGTTCCGGGCGTGTCATGCACCAGCGCGCGATCGCGACCCACCAGGGCATTGAGGAGCGACGATTTCCCTACGTTGGGCGCCCCCACCAAGGCGATGACGCATCCCTCGCGCGCGTGCAAGGGCACGCGATTCGTCAGGAGGCGCACCAATTCGATCTGTGTCTCCTTCAATCGCGACGCCAAAACGAACGCCTCGGGGATCTCGGGCACATCCTCCCCAAAATCCAAATGGGCCTCGATCGCCATCAACACCTCGCGAATCGAGCCCGCCAGGTCACGCACCCGTCGCGACAGCCCACCCTGAAGCTGGGCCAGCGCTTGCTCGTGGGCACGGCGTCCTCGTGCGGCAATCACATCCGCCACCGCTTCGGCCTGGGCAAGATCGATGCGGCCATGCAAAAACGCGCGGCGCGTGAACTCGCCGGGTTCCGCCGGCCGAGCCCCCGCTCCCCACAACGCTTCCAGTACCCGCGAGACCGAAACCGAACCGCCGTGGCACGACAGCTCGATCATGTCCTCGCCGGTGTAGGAGCGCGGCGCGCGATAGACCCAAGCCACGACTTCATCGATCGGACCCGACCCATCGTGAATCCAACCGTGGGTCCCCTGAAAACCCTGCAACGCCCCCAGGTCTCGCTCACCCCGAAACACGCGCGCACCCACGATCAACGCCTCGGGACCGGACACGCGAATCACCGCCAAAGCCCCCGTGCCCGGGGGCGTGGCCAACGAAGCAATGGTGTCGTCGAGGGCAAATCGAATCATGAGGGACACTCAGCCGCATGAAGCGGCTACTGGCAACTCTACCCGTTCTTCGCGGGCAGAATGATGACCCGCCGGTCGCTTCCGTTTCCGGACACGTGCGTGGTCACGCCGGTGCGATCGGCCAAGGCTTGATGCACCACCCGCCGCTCGGCGGCCGGCAAGGGCTCGGTCATGGCGCGCCGCCCCGAGCGCTCCACGCGCTCGGCCAAGGCCAATGCTTCTTCCCGAAGCTGGTCGTCGCGGCGGTTACGATATCCCGCTACGTCAACGCGGAGTTCTCGAATCTTTCCCGCCGTTTTCCGGGAGGCCATCCGCAACAAAACGTGCTCGAATGCTTCCAAGGTTTCCCCGCGCCGCCCAATCAACAGTCCCGCTTCCTCGCAGTCAACGCGAACCACGACGTTCGTACCCGTTTGCACCGCCTGTACCTTTGCCTTCATCCCCATTCGCGCCAATATCTCGCGCGCCAGTTCCTC
>Ga0075428_100000932_pt1 | contig 30930 bp, 28 predicted proteins | sample RhiMetdeltSRZDD2_FD_75291 | JGI IMG/M metagenome (GOLD analysis project Ga0075428, IMG submission 75291) | Populus rhizosphere microbial communities from Tennessee, USA - Rhizosphere MetaG P. deltoides SRZDD2 | ecosystem: Host-associated > Plants > Roots > Rhizosphere > Soil | place: USA... | reverse complement strand
CCGTCGCACGCGCCTGTGAGACGATTGCCGCCTCATCCAGCGATATCGTGCCCACGCCGCCCCCGCGCTTAGCACGCGTGCGACTACGGGCGTGCTCGATGAGGATTTGGCGCATGAGCCGTGCAGCGATGCCGAAGAAGTGGGCCTGATGCTGCCAGCGCACCTGGTTTTGATCCACGAGTCGCAGGTACGCCTCATGAATCAGGGCGGTGGTTTGCATCGTGTGACCGGGGCGTTCCCGACGCATATACCGGTGAGCCAACTGGCGCAGTTCCGTATAGACCACGGGCATCAACCGGTCGAGAGCCGCTTGATTGCCGTTGCCCCAGTCCACGAGTAGTTGGGTGACTTCTTGAGGTGGCAGCGAGGGTATCGGCATCCAAAACCCCTCCTTGCAAATGGCCGGAGTCTTGTAGGATGCGCCGTATTATAACACTTCGTGATGTAGAAGGACATTCTGCCATACTGCTGGGGCGCAAAAAAAATTTTCCAGGTGTGGTGGTTTTCCGAGGTGGTTGTCGCATGTAGAGCTGAGGGTGGCAAAAGAGGTATGGACGAGTTACAAGTTACGCAGAGGGGAAAGGATACTACAATGACACGTGCACAAGTATCGTTTGTCGCTGCAGTGGTTGGATTGTTTTGCTCCCTGGTCTTATATGGCTGTGGTGGTGGAGATGACGATAATTCCGATTTTCCTGATGTGCGAGGGGTGTATCGGGGGACATCCACCCAGACAAACAGCGGCTGCAGCAATCCGGCGAACAATGGCACCTCTACAGATGCTAACGCCACGGTGAACATCTCGAGTCAGAGCGGAGCAAATTTCAGTGGTACCGCACAGGGTACCGCAGGCAATACCGTCAGTATTACAGGACAGGTAACCACGGACGGCAGCTCGAGTGGCACCATCACGTTCGCGTCTGGTGGCGCCGCTTTTCAGGGGACCTTTACCGGGACACTGGCCGGCAACACGCTGACCGTGAATTCCTCCGGACGATTCACGGCCGGAGAGACGTGTGTATTCCAGCTGCAGTTTACTGGCACACGTCAATGACCTCATAACCCAAGCCCCGCAGGCGTAGCGGCGCGGCTGCGAGGGCTGGACAGGCCACCTAGGATGGCGTATGGTAGGGGAAATGTTAGGAGGCCAAAAGATACTCGATGACCGGGGACAGTGGCAGTGACTCCTGTTGTAGAGCTAATCGCAGCCCGCAAACACTACGGCACCGTCGAGGCGCTGCGGGGCGTCGATCTCTGCATCCGGCCTGGGGAGGCCGTAGCGCTGCTCGGCCCGAACGGCGCCGGCAAGACGACCACCATTAGCCTTATGCTCGGTCTGCGCCGCCCGACGTCCGGTAGCGCGCGCCTCTTCGGCCTGGACCCTACCAATCGCCGCGCTCGTAGCCGTGCCGGCGTTATGCTGCAGGAGTCGGGCGTGATGGGTGTGCTGACGGTCCGTGAGACTGTCCGCCTCTTCCGCTCATACTACCCGTGCCCGCTGCCCCTGGCGGAGGTCCTGGCCCTAGCGGGGCTCGAGGATGTCGCGAACCGGCGTGTGATGCGGCTCTCGGGCGGGCAACGCCAGCGGCTCTACTTCGCGCTGGCGATCTGCGGTGACCCAGATGTGTTCTTCCTCGACGAGCCCACCGTAGGCATGGACGTCGAGGCGCGTCGTGCCTTCCTCGCTGGCATGCGCACGGCCTCCAGTGCTGGCAAGACGATCGTGCTAACCACTCACTATCTAGAAGAGGCTGACGCGCTCGCCGAGCGCATCGTAGTCATCGACCGCGGTGTCGTGCTCGCCGATACCTCGCCGCAGGAGCTGAAGGCGCGTGTCGCCAGCAAGAGAGTCAGCTTCCGTGTCGCCGTTCCCCTGGGCGACGACGCACTCGCCGGCCTGCCGGTCATGAGCATCCAGTGCTCTGGGCAGCACGTCCGGCTGCTCAGCAACGAGCCTGAGACGGTCCTGCGCGTCTTGTTCGAGCGCGGTGTGGCCATCGCCGACCTGGAGGTCACCGGGGTTGACCTGGAAGATGCTTTCCTGGCGCTGACGCGTCGCGAGGAGGAGCAATGAGGCGTACCAGCGTGGCTCCGTTCGGCCGCATGCTCCTCATGCAGACGTGGAGCCGGCTGCTGTGGTTCTGGCGGATTCCTGCCTGGACCGTCTCGAGCCTGGCCATGCCGGTGTTTTTCTTTACTTTCTTCGGTCTCCGCTTCGCACACCTCACCGACGCCAGCGGATTCAGTACGGGCGCCTATTTTCTGGCGTCATTTGGCGCCTACGCTGTGGGACAGGTGATGGTCTTCTCCTTCGGCATCGGGGTCTCGACCGAACGCATGCTGAAGCAGGACCTGCTCATGCGGGCGACCCCACTGCCGCCAATCGTCCACCTGCTGGCGCGGAGCCTGAGCGCACTCCTGTTTGCCCTCGTCGCACTCATCGGGCTGATTGTGTATGGAGTCATCGTGGGCGGTATCCGCGAGGAGCTGAGTGTGTGGGCGACGGTCGTCATGCGGCTGCTGGCTGGCTCGCTGCCGTTCATTGCCCTCGGCTTCGCGATCGGCTACCTCGCTGGCAATGCAGCCCCAGCGGTGGCGAATCTCATCTACGTGCCGCTGTCGTTTGCCTCGGGACTGTTCATCCCGGTCTCGCAGCTCCCATCGTTCGTCCAGCCGGTAGCACCGTACCTCCCCACCTACCACTACGGCCAGCTCGCCTGGAGTGCGATCGGCGCGCCATCGGAACCCGTGGCCGCAAGCCTCGCCTGGCTCACGGCATACATGGTGCTATTCCTGGCACTTGCGGTCAGGGCCTACCGGCGGGAAGAGCAGCAGAAGTTCCTATGATCTCTATCAGCCTTCGTGATACCAATACTCCATCAATGCAGGGGTATTGAAGGTCAGTACTTATCCAGAGGGCTCGTGTGGAGAGTAGCCCCTGTAGGGAGGGTATGGTATAAGGGTGATGGATACCCGTGGTACAGGCACAATCGCCCAGTGGCCCCATGAGCCAAAGTAACACTGGAAGAATATCTTTCGATTTCATACATTATTGTCGTTGAGTCCTGTGAGACCTGTCTGCAGTGAACTGTGATACGGCTAGAACGGAGTGGAGCTATGGCTTTCTTGAACGCTCTCGCAGGTGTGTTTCGACAGCGCCCCATGATACAAGCAACTGGCACTACGATCTCCGCCGCGGACACGACCTACGCCTCCAGGGCCACCACCGGAGCCGTGGCAGGAGGGCCGCCACCGGCTGCAGGGGCACTGGACACCAGTCCCCAGATAACGACAGAGGAGTACGAACCCAGCACCCAGGAAAAACAGCTCATGCTCCATTTGAGCAACGTCTCGCATGGAGTCAACCACTTCCAGAACCAAATGATGACCATGTTGTGGCCCTCCATTATGGCAACCTTGGGGATGAGCTACACCGAGGTGGGTTTCCTCTCAGCTATCTGTTCAGTGCTCAACAGCATCTGCCAGGGCGCGTACGGGTTCTTAACGCCCTTTTTCTCGCGCTGTAAGCTCCTAGGGTTGGGCAATCTCGGCATCGCGTTGGGCACGCTGATGAGTGGCTTGGCCGGTTCTTTCCCCATGCTGGTCGTGGCCCGAGGCGTCGCGTCCGTAGGCTCGAGCGCCCAGCACCCGGTGGGCTATAGCATTCTCGCGAGTTACTTTCCAAAAAATCGCGGTGCCGTGATGGCGCTGAATACCAGCGTTTCCAACGTCGGGACACTGATTGCGACGCCCCTGGCAACCGCCATGCTATTGGTCATGGGCTGGCGTCAGATCTTCTTTGCGGTGTCGCTTGTCAGCGTCATCATGGGCCTGGTGTACTTCTTTTTCCGCGATTATAGTGCACCGAACCGGGTGGGCTCTGGCCAGTCCCGACTCGCCCAGGGTTTGAAGAGTTACTGGAGAGTGCTGAAGAACCGCAATATGCTGATTATCGCCCTGGTGTTTATGGTCGGAGGCGCCGGCCGTGACGGCGGCGTGAACCAGATCTACTTCGCGCCGCACCTGGCCAACGATTTTGGCTATTCTCAACTGATCATTGGCGTCCTGATTACCGCCATTAGCCTCGGCGGCGTCGTAGGTCCCATCTTCTTCGGCTGGCTTTCGGATAAGTTTAGCCGCGTGCGTATGCTGCAGATATCGCTGGCGCTGTCCTGCGTGGGTTCCCTATGGGTCGCCCATCTAGGGCCTGGTGAAGTGATGCTATTCATCAGCCTTCTGCTCTACAGTGCCTTCACCTCGTCGCGTGGGACCCAGACACAGGCCATCGTCGCCGATGCGGCCACTGATCAAGACCGCGATGCCGCCTTTAGCATGTACTTCCTGTTGGGGTTCATCTCCCAGCCTTTCTGGGTGCTGGTCACTGGGTACCTCATGGACAAAGCGGGCTTCGCGACCGCGCTGACGTTGCTGAGTGTCACATACATTGTTGGAATTTTTATTCTGTCCTTCATGAAGGACGAGCCCAGCACCGCCAGACAATCTGCAGCTTGACATCCTCCCCGGTCTCAAGGCCGAGATCCCCGCTCCAGCTGACCTGGAGGTGTTCGCCGGCACGCCGTGGCAATGCGTGTGGCCATGGCGTCGCTGGCATGCGCCAGCCGCAGACGACGCCCGTGCGTCATGTTGTCGATGTAGACTGCGTGATTTCACACAGGTATTCCACATGCAATGTTGTACTTGCCTCGCAGTTCGATACCAGTTGATCTCCACAATGAGAACTGCTGGTGCCCATGAACGACGTGTTGACGACAACGCTGAAGGCAGTTAGAATGAATACGCTGGCAGATAGTCTGAGCTTCTGCAGCCACAAAGGTACTCCCTAACTGCTCCTGTCGCTCAGCATGAGAACTGGCTGTGCGCAGGGTCGAGCTTGAAATTTCACGTTCTCTAACTTGCAGCACACCTTTGCGAGCCGTCTGGTGATGGCTAGAGTGGACTGCCCAACGGTGCAAGAACTGATGGCCTATAAAGATATCACGATGACGCTGCGCTATACGTATTTCTCTAACGATCACCCGCAGTGTGCTGTCAGGGTGTTTGCATGGGTTGAGGATGAAGTCCTAGTAATCTTCACACCAGCTCGTGTCAGGGATGTTGCTCTATTTCCATACGTATCTGATTTTAAGTTGGGCCGCTAGCTCAACTGGCAGAGCAACGGACTCTTAATCCGTAGGTTGAAGGTTCGATTCCTTCGCGGCTCATTCTGGCTGCCTGGTGGAATTGGTAGACACGCTAGCCTTAGGAGCTAGTACCCTTGCGGGTGTCCGAGTTCGAGTCTCGGGGCAGCCACCTGGGTGTCCGCATTGGGGTAGGAGCGGGAAGCAATAGGGATCAAGGATAATGAAAGTTGAGATAGAGCATGTAGCTACCTGTGTGCGGCGCTTGACGATCGAAGTCCCGGCCGACAAGGTAAATCAAGAATTTAGTACTATTTACAACGATTTGCAGCAGCGTGTTCGCATGCCGGGTTTTCGTCAGGGCAAAGTGCCGCGCCGGTTATTGGAAAGTTATTATCGCCAGTCCGTTGAGCAAGAAGTCCTGCGCAAGCTTGTGCCTGAAGCCCTCTCCGAAGTCCTGATCAAAGAAAATGTTGCATCGGTTGGCGAGCCTCAGATCGACCAGATTGCCCTCGTCAAAGGTCAACCCTTGCGCTTCGTTGCCACTACGCAGGTCATTCCTGATTTTACGCTTATGGACTACCAGGGATGGCAATTTGTACGCCGTATCCCGGAGGTGACCGAGGCCCAGATCGACCAGGCACTCGAAACTATGCGGGCGCGCCAGGCGATCCTGCAGACGGTAGAGGGCCGGGTGGTGCGTGAGGGGGACGTGGTTATCCTTGACTATACCGGCTCTCTAGATGGGCAGCCTATCCCAGGTTTCACTGGTACCAAGGTGTCAATTGAGGTTGGCAGTGGGCAGTCCTTCTCAGAGATTGAGCAGGGGCTGGTCGGGATGGAACAAGGCAGTGCAAAGGTGATTCCGGTACAGTTCCCGGAGGATTTCCGCAATACGGCCGTAGCCGGCAAAGTGGGGCACTGCCGGGTAGTGGTGACGGAAATCAAAGAAAAACACCTTCCAGACCTCGATGATGACTTCGCCCGTGGGGTATACGACGATGTCGATTCGCTCGCAGCCCTACGCACAAAATTAGGGCAGGAACTCGAGCAAGTCGCCCGGCAACGAGCTGATGCCGGGGTGCAGCAGGAGATTTTAAAGCAGCTCGTCGTCGCCCATCCGATTGAAGTGCCCGAGGTACTTCTCAACGAGGAACTACGACGTGTCTATCTCCAGCACAAGCGTCAAGAGAGTGGTGGACAATTGACTGAAGCTGACTACTATGTTGCCCCAGAGAGCCTTCGTGAGCCTTTTGGCGAACAGGCTCTTGAAAGTGTGCGTGGGCAATTGATTCTGCGTCATATTGCTACGGCGGCTGAGATCACAGTAGACGCGACGGAGGTGGAGGCAGAAGTGGCAGCCCTGGCGGCGCGGGCGGCGCAAAATCCTGAAGCATTAAGAAGAACTATGGAGCGCAACGGGACTTTGCGTGCCCTTGAAGCCAGTCTATTGGAAGCTAAAGTCTTTGCAAAAGTCATGGCGGATATGCATATTACCGATACAATAGTGAGTGAGGATACAGCGGTATCCCAAGCGTAGTGGGTGTGGCTACGCCCACGCGAAGGAGGAACGAGGCGTATGGCACTAGTGCCAATGGTCGTTGAGCAAACGAATCGCGGCGAGCGGGCGTATGACATCTATTCACGTCTGCTCAAAGACCGTATTGTCTTCTTAGGAACCCCGATCAATGATATGATTGCGAACCTCATCATTGCGCAGTTGCTGTTCCTAGAAGCCGAGGACCCCGATCAGGACATTTCTTTTTACATTAATAGTCCTGGTGGTTCTGTGACAGCTGGGCTCGCGATCTACGATACCATGCAGTACATTCGACCCGGTGTCTCAACCATTTGTATTGGCATGGCGGCGAGTGCCGCCGCTCTCCTGTTGACTGCCGGGGCTGCGGGCAAGCGTTTTGCGCTGCCGCATTCCACAATTATGATTCATCAACCGCTCGGAGGTGTCCAGGGACAGGCGACCGAGATCGAAATTCACGCCCGTGAGATTCTGCGTATGCGAGAGGTGCTCAACGATATCTTGGTACACCATACAGGCCAACCCAAATCCAAAATCGCTGAAGATACCGAGCGCGACCGCTTTATGACACCAGATGAGGCGCGGACATACGGCTTGATCGATGAGGTCATCGTGTCGCGGAATGGCAAGAATAAGCGTATAGCAGCAGCTACTCCGACCAAAGAGTGAACTGCTCACATCCATACGCCCCAGGCATATTCAGACATCTCCGGTGCAAGAGGGAGTATTCATGCCGCGGAAAGATCCACAGGGAGACGTGCTGCGCTGCTCGTTTTGTGGCAAATCTCAGGAAGAAGTCAAAAGGCTCATTGCAGGACCAGCGGCATATATCTGCGATGAGTGTATTGATTTATGTAACGATATTATTCTTGAGGAAGGTGCCGCTGAGCAAAGCAAGGGCCACAGGCGTCTGTTGACGCCCAGAGAGCTTAATCAAAAGCTTGACGATTATATCATTGGCCAGATCAAGGCCAAAAAGATTCTCTCGGTTGCCGTCTACAACCACTATAAACGTATCGAGGCCAATGCTGTCCGAGGTGAAGTAGAGCTGCAGAAAAGCAATGTGCTCCTCATTGGTCCAACAGGCTCTGGGAAAACTCTCTTGGCACAAACGTTGGCGCGCATCTTGGATGTGCCCTTTACAATAGCTGACGCCACCACGCTGACAGAGGCAGGTTACGTTGGCGAAGATGTCGAAAATATTATTTTACGCCTCTTACAAGCAGCAGATTACGATGTCGAGCGCACTGAAAAAGGTATCATTTACATCGATGAGATCGATAAAATCAGCCGCAAGTCCGAAAACCCCTCCATCACTCGTGATGTCTCCGGTGAGGGCGTGCAACAGGCGCTCTTGAAGATCATTGAGGGGACAGTCGCCAGTGTGCCGCCACAGGGGGGGCGCAAACATCCCCACCAAGAGTTTCTGCAGGTGGATACGACGAATATTCTCTTTATATGTGGTGGTGCGTTTCATGGTTTGGAGAAGATCATTGAGCGACGTATCAGCAAGCGCACTATGGGGTTTGAAGCGCAGTTGTATACACGTGACGACAAACCCTTGGGGGAGCTTCTTGCCCAAGTTCAACCTGAAGATCTCCTGAAATTTGGGTTAATTCCAGAGTTTATTGGGCGTTTACCGATTGTGGCAACCCTGGAGGAGTTGACGGAAGAGGACTTTGTACGTATTCTGACTACCCCCAAAAATGCCCTTGTCCGGCAGTATCAGAAATATTTTGATTTTGAGAAGGTCAAGCTCAAATTCACCGAGGCAGCCCTACGGGCCATTGCCCAGGAAGCCTTACGCCGCAATACAGGAGCGCGTGGTCTGCGTTCGATTATGGAAGAGATCATGCTTGACACTATGTACGAATTACCCTCGCGTAATGATGTACAAGAATGTATGGTAACCGAGGAGGCGGTAGCACGGCGCCAACAACCGGCTTTGCTCTATAAACAAGCCAGTTAGCCAGGCAAGTGGCGGGGTTGTTTTTCTCTTGACAAGTGGTATTACCAACGGTAACCTCAGCCACTTATTATTACATAGGCACGTAGCTCAGGGGGAGAGCGCTTGCTTGACGCGCAAGAGGTCGGCGGTTCAAAACCGCCCGTGCCTACTTCCCAATGGCGTGTGGCAACGTCAGGCTTGATGAACGCCCGTGAGGGCACAGTAGGAGGTGAAAGCCTATTGCTAAGCAACAACGCGTCAATGAGTTGATCCGTGTCCGTGAAGTGCGTGTCGTAGGTCAAGATGGTTCCCAGTTGGGGATCATGGTGACAGCAGAGGCGCTGCAGTTAGCAGAAGAGCAGGGCTTTGATCTGGTGGAGGTTGCTCCGAACGAGAAGCCACCTGTGTGCCGGATCATGGATTATGGAAAATACAAATATCAACAAAGCAAGCGGCTTCAGCAAGCTAAGAAGAAGCAAAAAGTTGTCTCAGTAAAAGAAATTAAGCTGCGACCAAAAACTGAGGAGCACGATTACCAGTTTAAGAGTCAGCATGTACGTCGCTTCTTGCAGGATGGCCACAAAGCAAAAGTGACTGTGGTCTTTCGCGGTCGTGAGATGGCACACACAGAACTTGGGCGGCGCATGCTTGATCGCATTGTTGAAGATATGGGCGATATTAGTACAGTAGAGCAGACGCCACGTCAAGAAGGCCGGAATATGTCAATGGTTTTAAACCCACGCTCTTCCTAGACTTGGTTTCTCGTCATGTTGCAGCCCTCGATACGTCAGTATAGGGGCTTCTGAGAATTTAGGGTTATTCAATGCCAAAAATGAAAAGTAATCGGAGTGCAGTCAAGCGCTTTCGGCTCACGGCAACCGGTAAAGTACGGCGTAACCAGGCTTTTGTCCGCCATATTCTCACAAAAAAGACACGGAAACGGAAGCGTACTCTACGTCACACGACACTTGTGGCGGCTGCTGACGCACGGCACATAAAAAGACTCCTGCTCGCCTAACCCGTCTTCTGAGAGCCCATATCCTTGTCTGAAGGGAACCTATTATGCCACGAGCGGCCAGTGGGCCAGTGACAACACGACGTCACAAACGTCTGCTAGACCATGCGAAGGGGAATCGTGGAGCGCGCGGGAAGCTGTATCGTAGGGCCCGCGAAACAGTGGAGCGTGGGTGGAAGTTTGCCTACCGCGACCGGAAAGCACGGCAGAGGAGCTTTCGCCAACTCTGGATTATACGTATTAATGCTGCGGCACGTCTGCATGGTCTTTCCTACAGTAAGTTCATGGCTGGATTGAAAGGGGCACAGATTGCCCTGGATCGCAAGGTATTGGCAGATGTGGCTGTACATGACCCGGAAGCCTTTGCCCGAGTTGTCTCCCTAGTTAAAGGGCATCTGCACCAGACTGGGGAAGCCTAGTAGGTTTCCTCTGCATACTGCCAGGGGAGGGCATATTTTACACGGCTGCCTGTTGGTATGCTTCCCTGTTGCTCTCATCACTGCGATGTCATCCTGAGGCCTCTTCGTTTCTGTGTATCTTAGCAGACCGCTAGTGGCATCTTCACTCTTCGGTAGCTACAGGGCTATCGTCCGCAAGGTTGCCTCATGGATATAGCAAGACTTGAGGCTCTGGAAAGACAGATCGCGCAATTGATCCAAGCCTTTATACGGATCAAGGAAGAAAATACGCATCTGACGCAGAGGCTTGCCCAACTCCAACAAATGTTACACGATCAACAACACAGCCTGGAGCGTTGGCAAGCTGACCAAGAAGAACTCGCCTCCTTGCGTACCGTTACCCAGACCTTACAGCAGGAGCGTGAACTTATTCGCACCAGACTGGAAGAATTGCTGGTCATCGTGAAACGCTTAGAGAGGTTCTCTCACACACCGAGTGATTCGCACGTCTAAATTCCTCAGAGGCATGGCTATGGCGGAAGATGTTGAGGTAGAAATTTTTGGCCAGATTTTTCGTGTTGCAGCTGGGGATGCGGCGCCTGCCTATATCCAACGTCTCGCCTATTACGTCGACGAGAAAATGCGTGCGATTGCCTCTGCGACAAAAACCATGCCCCTGAATCGCATGGCGATCTTGACCGCTCTGAATATTGCTGATGACCTCTTCAAACTCCGTGACTCCTATGAGCAATCGGCCCGCCTGGTCGATGCGAAAACCGAGCAGCTCATTTCTCTGGTACACGAACAATTGAGTCATGAGTAAAGGGCGTACAGTCTACAGGCTGACGCACTCCGGACGCCTAGGGTTTTCCTTGCGTCCGGGTGATACATCTGTTACAGTAGCTTCTGTGACCCCAGAGTTCGGCGAGGGTCTGGCTTCGTGGTGGAAAAGTGTACCCGAGGCAGGAGCAGTTTGCTTAGCCAGGTAGAGAGACTCGCCACATAGCGTTAGTGAAGAACATAGAACTCCTGTCGTATGCTCATTTTCTTCTGCGCTTTTATGCAGCAGGAAGACGGAGAAGAGCATGGGGAGACTTTCTTGTTATTGATTAAGGCTTGTTCTTGCTGAGGACGAGATGTATTACAAAAAAGGTCAGTTCCAGGAAATACAACAGCTATGATGGATTGCCATGTATGCAGAGACTACTAGCCCATGATCAGATGTATGGTGCGCATCGACTACATGGCGCGACTCATATAAATAATTCGTATTGTCCCTTGCCAGAGGCCTTATGGCTCTGGTCAGTGGACTGACCAGAGCCATAAGGTTTTTCGTCTTCAGAGCGTAGAGTTGTGCACGCGCGTCTAGTCTGTCTCCTCTGTTAAGCCTTCAGTCTATCCTTCCTCGTGGCCCGCGCTCTACAAGGCGGGGTATGATCTACCCCCATAGGCGTTATGCTTACGAAAGCAGAGTTGCGTGAGCGTCTCCTGGCGCAGAGGGCGATGCGCACGCCGGCAGAAATCGAGCAGCACAGCGTGGTCATTGCCGCATATGTGTGCGCCTTGCCGGCTTTCTGCGTCAGCCATACTGTTATGGTGTATATGGCCCTCCCGCAGGAAGTCCAAACGAGGCAGATCATTGCCCAGGCGCATCAGGCCCAGAAGCGGGTGGCCGTGCCAGTCATTCGTGGGCAGGAGCTCGTAGCGGTAGCGCTCAGCGAGGCTCCGGCGCAACTGCGGCGCGGCCGTTTTGGTATTCTGGAACCATGCGGGACTCTGCACGTTATCCAGCCCCAGGAGATTGGTTGCATTGCTGTACCTGGGATTGCTTTTGATGCGCGTGGTGGACGTCTGGGCTTCGGCAAAGGGTATTATGATCGTTTTCTCAAGCAGTTACCTGCGACAACGTACAGGTATGGTTTGGCATTTGGCATACAGATGGTGCCATGCGTGCCTCAAGCACTGCATGATGTCTGTATGCATGGCATTGTGACAGAACACGGCTGTATCCCCTGTAGGCATGCTCTACCATAGGGGAGGGGACTTCGAAGCCGGCAGGGGAAAGGAGAATTGTGTTGCACTCTAGTGTATTCATTAGCGCCGTGATTATGATTGCGGCAGCCGTGGTAGGACTCCTCGTCGGTTATATAGGACAGCGCGTCGCTACCCAACGGCAGCGACGTGAGACAGAAGAGCATACGCGTCGCATATTGCACGATGCGGAAAAAGAGGCCGAGAATAAGAAGCGTGAGGCGTCCCTCGAAGCGCAGGCCTCGTGGTACCAGGCCAAGGCCGGCATCGAGCAGGAAGCCGCCGCAACGAAGCTTGAGCTCCAGCGTTTGGAGAAAAAGATTCTCCTCCGCGAGGAGAATCTTGAACGCAAGTTCGAGCATCTTGAAGAGAAAGAACAGGCCCTTCAACGCCGTGACCACAGCCTGATCGAGCGCGAGGAACTCTACGCGCGCAAAGAGCAGGACCTCACCACCCTGCTGGCGACCCAGAGGCATACCTTAGAGCAGATGGCCCATATGACTGCTGCCGAAGCGAAGCAGCAACTCATAGATCGCATGCTCTCCGACGCCCGTGCGGATGCTGCCGAGAAGCTCCGCCGTACCGAAGAGGAGGCCAAGGAACTTGCACGCAAACGGGCGAGCTTTTATACAAGTCTGGCCATCCAACGCTTTGCTGCTGACCACGTGGTGGAAAGCTCAGTCTCTGTCGTGACGCTGCCGAGCGAGGAGATGAAGGGCCGCATCATTGGCCGGGAAGGGCGTAATATTCGTGCCTTTGAAACGGCGACAGGGGTCGACCTCATCATTGACGACACCCCAGAAGCCGTCATTATCTCAGGCTTTGACCCGATTCGCCGTGAAATCGCCCGGCTGGCACTGGAGCGTCTGCTGGCTGATGGTCGCATCCATCCAGGACGTATTGAAGACGTGGTGGAAAAGGTCAAGAAAGAGATGGCCAATACCCTCAAGGAAGAAGGTGAGGCCGCGGCCTTCGAAGTGGGGGTTGAGGATCTCCATCCAGAAATTGTCAAACTCTTAGGGCGCTTGAAGTACCGTACGAGCTATTCGCAAAATGTTCTCCAGCATGTCAAGGAAACGGCGTTCCTGGCCGGCATTATGGCCGCCGAACTCGGAGCGGACGAGCGCTTAGCGCGACGGGCAGGATTGCTCCATGATATCGGCAAAGCTGCCGATCATATGACGCAGGGCACGCACGTGCAAATCGGCCAGGAGATTGCTAAAAAGTACAGTGAACCCGACGTGGTGCTGAATGCCATTGGGTGTCACCATGAGGATGAGGAGCCGCGCTATATTGAAGCCATCCTGGTGGCTGCCGCGGATGCCTTGTCGGCGGCACGTCCTGGGGCGCGACGGGAGATGCTGGAAGGCTATATCAAACGTCTCCAGAAGCTGGAAGAAATTGGTGACTCTTTTGCCGGTGTCGAAAAAACCTATGCAATCCAAGCTGGACGCGAAATTCGTATTGTGGTCCAGCCTGACCAGGTGAATGATGCCGAAGCTACTTTACTCGCACGGGATGTGGCGAAACGCATTGAGCAGGAGATGGTCTATCCCGGGCAGGTCAGGGTGACGGTCCTGCGTGAGACGCGGGCGACGGAGTATGCCCGCTAAACAGCGTGTCAGGAGATACCTGGGGCCCCCAAAAGGTCCTGGAGTTGGATCACGAGTTGCTCAAAGGTCAGTGGGGCATTGACATTCATGGCCAGATAATGTCGCAGTTGCTCAAGCAACGCAAAGAGATTGAGGAGAGGCTCAACAGCCACAGCACTGGCCAGGCTCCCCAGCTCTGCTTGCAAATCACCATTGTACAGCGGGATCGTCGAAGTCACCTTCAGCATCACGAGGTCGCGACAGAACAGGGAGAGCCAATGCAGAATCTCCTCGCACTGCTCGCGTGACCCAGCCCATTGTCGGGCCAGGAGAAAGAGCGGCATACTTTTGGTGTGGCCGCGCTCCTGCAGCAACGTGTAGGCGTTTTGCCGCCTGGCGAGCACCTGGCTGATCTCGGCCTGCATCCAGGCATCGACGCGTCCTTCGGCAAGGGTTGCTACAAGGGTAGCAGTAGGTTCGTCTACCCCTTGTTGGAGCAGAATCGCTCGAATGTGGGGAGGGGCCAGCGGACGAAAAGGGATCTGTTGACACCGGGAAATAATGGTCAATGGCAACGCATCTTTTTTGCTCGTCAGGAGGAGTAAAAGCGCACTTGCTGGCGGTTCCTCTAACGTTTTCAGAAGAGCATTGGCTGCAGGAGGTGTCAAGCTTTCGCAGCCATCAATGATGACGACAGTACGTTGACTTTCATAAGGCCTGAAGCCGAGTTGGCGTTGCATGGCACGAATATGCTCAATGCGAATCGACGTACCCTCGGGGTTAATCACGACGACATCCGGGTGATTGCCGGTAGTCATTTTATGACAGGAAGCACACCGGTCACAGGCCTCAGCAGTGGTGCCTTGGCATACCAGGGCTTTGGCGAACTGCAACGCCGTGAGCTTTTTCCCAACTCCGCTTGGACCATAGAAGAGATAAGCATGACCAAGACGGGCACTTACTAAGGCTTTCTGAAGCAATGAGAGGGCATGCTCTTGACCAAGAATCGCGCTAAATGCCACAGGTGCTCCTTGTACTGCAGTTCTTGGGTACCAGGCTGGTAGCATATCATAGGGGAGAGGTATCTGTCATCCCTGCGCTGGGTGTGATACTGTTCGAGATCCTAGTTCACATACGAGAGAAGAGCGTGTTTGCAGGCTGTATGCTTAGAAAGCAGTCGTATTGCCTGGTATGGAGTGCTACAATAGACAAAGAGTACCGAGGAGTTGGACATAATATAAGGACAGTAGTGTAGGGGCATTGAGGTGATGTGAAGAAGGGTAGCGTGTATGCGAGAACCTCTGGGTTCTGAAGGACTGGATGAGCGCACGCGAAATATTTTAATGGCCGTTATCCACAGTTTTATTCATACAGGTGAGCCAGTCGGATCGCGGACGATCTCAAAACGCTTCGATTTTGGTATCAGTCCGGCCACGATTCGCAATATCATGTCTGATCTTGAAGAGCTAGGCTTTCTGGAACAACCGCACACCTCCGCCGGACGCATGCCGACAGATCAGGGCTATCGTTTTTATGTCGATAATCTCCGTGGCATCGAAGTGCTCAGCGCCGAGGAATCAGCCCTCATCTCACGGCGCTATGCACCGTATCATGGGGAAGTAGATGAGGTCATGACTGCTACTTCACGGTTGCTGTCCGAGATCTCGCGCTATGCTGGTGTCGTGCTCCATATCTTTTCGATTACAATCTTTAAGCGTATTGAGTTTGTCAAGATTCGCGGTCGGCAAGTCTTGGCGATTTTTGTTATGGAATCAGGAATGGTGCATAATAAGCTTATCATGCTTGATGAGGAGATAACCCAGGAGGAGCTGTATCAGATCTCCAATTACCTCAATCAGGAGTTTTCAGGCCAAGCCTTGCGGACAATACGCCAGCACGTTCTGGACCGCATGGCGGAGGAAAAAGCCCAGTATGATAAGCTATCGCAGCAAGCACTCAGTGTAGGCGCAAAAACCTTTGGGGAAACCAGCGAAGACGAGAGCGATATCTATTTGGGCGGCACGGCTAATATCATGGACCAACCCGAATTTGCGTCGAATCTTGAGCAGATGAAAGAACTCTTCAAAGCTTTTGAAGAGAAAAACCGCCTGATCAGTCTCCTTGATAAGTGTCTGGATGAACCCGGGGTCCATGTCGTTATTGGCTCCGAAACACCTTTTAAAGATATTCGTGAGTGTAGCTTCGTGACCCACACATACAGCTACGACAATCGTACGCTCGGTGTCCTCGGGGTCGTGGGCCCGAAACGCATGGTCTACCCACGGATCATGGCCATTGTCGATCACACAGCCAATATCGTCAGTAAAATCCTGACACAACAATAAGACCTTCACCGATTTGTCTGTATATGATTGCTTCTCTCGATTGTCAATGGTGGGAGATTTATGTACAGGTGCCTGAGAGCCTGAGCGAGGCTGCCAGTGAGTACCTCCACAGTCTTGGCTCAACGGCAGTGGTGTTCCATGAGCAGGCTATGCTGACCCCGCAGCATACCGTCTGCATCGAGACACGACCTGATACCACAGCCTGTACGGTTCTCCAAGGGGCCCTTCCTCTGGAGGACACGCTCTCTAACCATGTGGCTGCCCTGCAGCAGTGGCTCAGTACCTGTGCCGACGCGACCCCTGACGTGCAGCTCTACTGCAGACCACTGTTGGACGTGGATTATCTCACGCAATGGCAGCAGTTTTTCCAACCACTTTGCATTGGGGAGCGTCTCATGATCCGCCCCCCATGGGAGACCTCGCCCGTTCCTGCCACCATGGCGTGCCTCACACTCAATCCCGGTCCTGCTTTTGGGACAGGGACCCATCCGAGCACCCATCTGTGTCTGCTCATGCTGCTCCAGTACGCTGCACAATGCCAGGGTAGTAGATTACTCGACGTCGGGTGTGGCTCAGGTATTCTCAGCCTTGCCGCCTTGCAACTAGGATGGCAGAGCGCCGTAGGCGTAGATATTGATGCTCAGGCCATCGTTGTAGCCACGCACAATGCGGGGTTAAATGGTCTACAAGACCGAGCACGATTTCTCCATGGTTCATGGCAGCGCGTGACCGGTGTGTTTCCCTGCATAACCGCCAATGTCTATCTGGGGCCATTGGTAGAGATGCTGCAGCCCTTGACAAGATATCTGGCCCCAGGGGGAACGATCATTCTCTCTGGTCTCTTAGCCTCCCAGGAAGCGACCATGCGTACAGCGATTCAGAACGCTGGATGCGCAGTCCAGGCAAGACGGGTAGAGGAAGAGTGGGTAGCCCTGGCAATCCGGCGTGTGGGTGAGGTGGAGCACGAGTTTCTCCACGTGTGAGCAGCCATGGGTATACACCGCGTTTGTGTTCCTCCAGAGACTCTACGACAGCCCACCATCACGTTGTCCCCAGCTATAGCCCACTATATTAGGCATGTGTTACGATTACGAGTCGGGGATGAAATTACCGTCTTCGATGGTACTGGTCAGGAGTGCCTGGTCCGCCTGACCAGCATGACAGCGACGCATGTACAGGGAGAGCCGCTGGCGTTGCTGGCCCCTACGCTGCTCACTCCCAAATCACTCATCCTTGGGCAGGCGTTACCTAAGGGACCAAAAATGGATCTGATTGTGGAAAAATGCTCTGAACTGGGTCTGACAACTCTCGTGCCGCTCCATACGGAGCGGACAGTGGTCCGTGAGACGTCAGAGCGGCTTGCCACAAAGATGGCGCGCTGGCAACGCATTGCGGCGGCGGCGGCGCGACAATGTGGGCGGCGGACGTTACTCGATGTCCAACCGCCTATGGCGCTGCGAGACTTTTGTGTGCGCTATGGCAGTGCCCCAGTCAAACTCGTCTGCTGGGAGGAAGAGCGGCAGCAAGGTCTACGGCAGATCTTAGAGAGTCTTACAGGTCAGGGGCCCATTGTGCTCTTGATCGGACCAGAAGGCGGTCTCACCGTTCACGAAATCGAGATGGCGCGTACAGAGGGCTTTACCACTGCCAGTCTCGGAGCGCATCTGCTTCGTACCGAAACAGCAGCAATTGTACTCACGGGTATTGTACGCTACAGTTTAGGCGACCTGGAACCATCGAGAGACCGCGCGTAAGGAGGGGTACACGGTGAAGGTACTCGTCGTAGGCAGTGGGGGACGGGAGCACGCGCTGGCCTGGAAACTTGCCCAGAGTCCTCATATCACAAAGCTTTACTGTGCCCCGGGCAATGCTGGCAGTCGTCAGCAGGCGGAAAATATCCCCATCGCAGCGGATGATATGGCCGGGTTACGACGTTTTGCTCTAGAGCAGGAGATTGATTTAACGGTCGTCGGCCCTGAATTGTCCCTGGCACGCGGCATTACTGATGTGTTTGCAGAGAGCAACCTGTGCGTCTTCGGTCCTACCCAGGCTGCGGCCCAACTTGAGACCAGTAAAGCGTTTGCTAAAAGGTTTATGTGGGCAGAGGGCATCCCGACGGCTGAAGCAGCGATTTTTGATGATGTGACGCAAGCCCAGGATTATATTCGTTGGCATGATGCACCCCTGGTAGTCAAGGCAGACGGCTTGGCAGCTGGAAAGGGGGTGACGGTTTGTCAGACCCGTGACGAGGCCCTGCACGCAGTCCAGCAGGCGATGCAAGCCAGAGTGTTTGGCGAGGCGGGACGCCGTGTGGTGCTTGAGGAGTTGCTGCGTGGCGAGGAAGCCTCCTTTCATGTTTTAGTGGATGGCGAAAACGTACTCCCTCTGGCCGCCGCCCAAGATCATAAGCGCGTCTATGAGGCGGACTGCGGCCCAAACACTGGTGGGATGGGGGCCTATTCGCCTGCGCCGGTCATTACGGCGGCGCTCCATCAGCGTGTTATGACGGAGATTATTGAGCCGACAGTACGCGGGATGGCAGCCCGTGGCATACCATACCGCGGTGTGCTGTATGCAGGGCTGATGATTGTTGACGAGCGTCCATACGTCATAGAATTTAACGCACGATTTGGTGATCCGGAGACCCAGCCATTACTCGTACGACTGCATAATGACCTCTTGCCGTTGCTCGATGGCGCAGCCCGGGGGCATTTAGGCAATCTGCAAGCAGAATACCTGGCAGACGCTGCGGTGTGTGTGGTGATGGCGTCAGAGGGCTATCCTGGATCGTATGCCGTAGGAGCCCCTATCGTTGGTGTGGAGAAGATCAAACGCCTGGAGAACACATGGGTTTTTCATGCTGGGACGGACATACAGGAGGGGCATCTGGTGACTAATGGTGGACGCGTGCTCGGCGTGACCACGCGCGCTGCCTCGCTGGCGTCGGCTATCACACACGCATATCAGGCGGTGGCGCAGATTCAATGGCCAGGGATGCATTACCGACGCGATATCGGCTATCGGGCTCTCTAGCGCGTCCCCGCCTAACGGTTGTGGTCTTGGGCAAGGTCGGGAGGATGAGGAGCATGATGAAAAAGGTCGAAGCCATCATCAAGCCTTTCAAGCTCGATGAAGTCAAGGAGCGTCTGAACACGGTTGGAGTGCATGGGCTGACGGTGACAGAGGTGAAAGGGTTTGGGCGTCAAAAAGGGCACACAGAATTGTATCGAGGGGCGGAGTACGTGGTAGATTTTTTGCCCAAGACTAAGCTGGAAATCCTGGCTCCAGAAGAACAAGTGGACGATATCATCGACGCCATTATGACAGCGGCCCATACGGGACGCATTGGCGATGGGAAAATTTTTGTCTTGCCAGTGGAGGATGTGGTGCGTATTCGGACGGGGGAACATGGGAAGGATGCTATATAAGCTTGGAGCGGTTGCCCTACACTCTAGGACCAACTCCTCTATCTGAGGCTAAAGCCCTCCAGCCTCTTGGATACTCATGAACAGATCTCGGCTACGGCTTGCTCTACTGCTATCAGCCCTTACGCACGTCCTTGTCCTTGGTCTCCTGCGCTTCATTCCACTCACGGCGCTGACACGGCCGGCGGCGTCGACCTCCGATGCCCCGGTAGCAGTGCAATTGTTGGAATTACCGTCGCAGTCCCAACCGCAGATTGCCCAAACACCAGAACGTACGCGTAAGCTCCCCGAAGCCCCAGTACGCAAGCTCGAACCTAAGGCGCCACAACCTCCGGCACCTCCGCGTGCCTCAGAGCCAGCCACACCGAAACCGGCAGCCCCCCCGCCCAAAGGTGGCACAGTCGTCGATTTGCCGAAACCGGTGCGTGAAGAGCGCCCTGATAATGCGCGTCTCGTCTCGCGCTATGACAGTAAAGCGCAGGATGTTGGGCCAGGAGAAGGGGGCACGCGTAAGCCTTCCGGAGAGCAGCCGCGTGCTATGCCTCCAGATATTCCGCTCCCAGAGCGTTACAGTGCCGGTAAGCCCACACTGCCCGACGCGTCTTTAGAACCGTCGGTGCCAGCCGTCGCAGCGCCCCCAGGCGTGACGCCGGCTCCACCTAAGCCATCGAGTTCTCCGGCGGCGAAAGCAGAATCGGCTCCACCCAAGCCGCCAGCCCCTGTGCTCAAGAGCGAGATCTTGCCACCCCCCAAACCGCCGGCCCCAGCACCGCAGGCTAAACCGGCGCCGCTGCCACGTCCAACCCCGCCGGCCTCACCGCGCCCGCCAGCGGAGGAAAAACGTCGGCCCGAGGCGCCAGCGAGTACCCCGTCAGCGCAGGCGAAAGCGGCTCCACGTCTCGTAGAGCCCCCCCGAGCGCCGGCAGAAGAGGCACGTCAAGCAGAAGGACTCCCTGGTGGGAGCATGCCGCAAATACCACCGGTTCCTACGCCGCCAGCCGTGCCGAAGATACCGCAGGGACCTGAACGTCAGAGACTCACGCCCGAACAGGAACTTGCCATGGTGCAGCGCAGTGCCCAGGAGCGTGAGGAGGCTGGGAAGTCAGCCGGCAGCGGGAAGCAGGCCCTGGCTGAACATTTTGCCCGTTTAGAAAAACATCAGCCGTTGCCCTCTTTCGATGCCCCAGGTGTGTTCGAGCAGGGTCCGGAACGTTCTGGAGAAGGTTCCGGCACCGGCGAGGGTGGGAAGTATCGTTCGATCGCTTCGTATGGCTTTAAGCATGTCTCCTATCTGCTCAGCATGCAGCGTAAAATCGAGCTGGTGTTTACTGTGCCGCAATTTCGTCCCGATCATGGTGCCATAGGCGTGCCGGTTGTCGGCTTTACCGTCCGACGCAATGGTGAATTGGCGGAAACGGTGCTGCTGCGTTCGTCAGGGTATCCAGCGGTGGATCAAGCTCTCCTGAAAGCTGTCAAACGGGCGGCGCCGTATCATCCGTTTCCCGACGATATGCCTGACCAAGAAATTAGCATACGCATTTATGCGTCACTCTCATAACCACATGGCCACACGACGCGTATGACAGACACGTATATTTTGGCTCTTGACCAGGGGACAAGTAGTTCACGGGCGCTGCTCTTCGATCGCACTGGTCACGTGGTACATCAAGTGCATCAGGCATTTCCACAACACTATCCGCAACCTGGTTGGGTGGAGCACGATCCCGCTGATCTCTGGCACTCGCAGCTCACCACGGCGCAACAAGTCCTCCAGCAAGCGGGTGTGCACCCTACGCAGGTGGCAGCCCTGGGGGTGACCAATCAGCGTGAAACGACGCTCATCTGGGACCGGGCGACTGGGGAACCGATTTATCCAGCCATTGTCTGGCAATGTCGCCGTACTGCGCCCCTGGTAGAAGCGCTACGGTCCCAGGGCTGGGACGCAGAGATCCAGCAACGTACCGGGCTCGTCCTCGATGCCTATTTTTCAGCCACCAAGGTCCAGTGGCTGCTGCACCATATTCCCGGGGCCCGCCCCCGTGCGCTGCAGGGCCAGCTAGCGTTTGGGACGGTAGACACATGGTTACTCTATAACCTCAGTGGTGGGTGCTTGCACTGCACAGATTACTCGAATGCGGCACGGACAATGCTGTACAATATCCACACGCGCTGTTGGGATACCGAGATTCTGCGTGCGTTGGATATTCCAGCCGCTCTCCTTCCCGACGTGTGTGATTCGAGCGGTGTGTTTGGCACAACAGCCCCAGACCATTTCGACGGGGTGCCGATTCCTATTGGCGGTGTGATAGGCGACCAACAAGGCGCCCTCTTTGGTCAGGCCTGTTTTACGCCCGGGGCGGTCAAGAACACCTACGGCACGGGCTCTTTTGTACTGATGCACAGCGGCACCCAGCCTGTCACAGGATCGCATGGTCTTCTCAGCACCATCGCCTGGGGCCTGCATGGTACCCTGACCTATGCCCTCGAGGGCAGTATCTTCTCGACAGGCTCGGCCATGCAGTGGCTACGGGATGAATTGCAGATCCTCCAGAGTACTGCGGAGAGTGAAAGGCTGGCAGCCAGCGTATCGGACACGCATGGGGTGTATTTCGTACCAGCGTTTACTGGGCTGGGCTCTCCCCACTGGGATATGTATGCGCGTGGGCTGTTGATCGGGCTGACACGTGGTACGAGCCGGGCGCATATTGTCCGTGCAGCCCTGGAAGCAATGGCCTATCAGACTTGCGATGTGGTCAACAGTATGGTCGCCGCGGCGGGTGTGCCAGTCTCAGTCGTACGTGTGGATGGGGGGGCAGCGGTCAACGCTCTAGCCATGCAGTTTCAGAGCGATATGTTACAAGCGCCGGTCCAACGGCCTCAGGTTGTGGAAACGACAGCCCTGGGAGCTGCCTATCTCGCCGGCTTAGCTGTGGGTTATTGGGAAAGCCAGGACCAGATTGCGGCAAACTGGCGTTTGGATCGTACCTATACGCCACAGATGTCCGTGGCTCATCGTGATCGTCTCTACCGTGGCTGGCAGGAGGCGGTGCGCCGCTCCCGGGCCTGGGCTACAGAGGCAGCGACGTAATATGGGGGCAAGAGTTCCCTGACCCTCTAGGCCAGCGACCCGGTGTGTGCACAGAGTGTATGCTATGTCCGAGCACGTCCACCATACACGTGTTGCCGTCATTGGCGCAGGTTCCTGGGGCACGGCATTGGCCAATCTCCTGGCGACCAAAGGCTATGAGGTTAGCCTCTGGGCTCGGGGCCAGCGCCTGGCCCAGCGTATGACCTATGAACGAGAAAACGCGTTGTACTTACCTGGTGTCTCATTGCATGCACGCCTCACGTCGACGGCTGATTTTGCTGAAGCAGCGTATGCTACGACCGTCTTTATCTCAGTCGTGCCTTCGCATGCCGTACGGACTGTGTGGGAGATGTTGACTCCCATGCTCCCAGATGTAGCGCTCTTAGTAAGCGCCACAAAGGGTATAGAGACAGGTTCGCTGTGCACCATGTCCCAGGTGCTGCAAGCGACTCTCGCCCTGAAACAAGGCATCGAGATCGCTGTCTTATCCGGCCCGACATTTGCTCGTGAAGTGAGCCAGGGCACTCCAAGCGTGGCGGTGGCTGCTGCCACCAGTCAGGCCGTGGCAGAGACGGTTCAACAGCTTTTGAGCACTGCGACATTTCGTGTGTATACCAATACCGATGTGCTTGGGGTCGAACTCGGGGGGGCGCTAAAAAATGTCATGGCAATTGCCGCTGGCATCTGTGACGGTCTCAATCTCGGCTATAATACACGTGCTGCCCTGATTACACGTGGTTTAGCCGAGATGACGCACCTTGGCGTAGCGATGGGCGCAAAGGCCCAGACGTTTGCCGGGCTCTCTGGTATGGGAGACCTGGTCTTGACGTGCACTGGCCCTCTCAGTCGGAATTATGTGGTAGGAGTACAATTGGGACAGGGCAAAAAACTGTCGGATATTTTGTCACACATGCACATGGTCGCTGAAGGAGTGACCACCGCCAGTGCTGCGGTGGCCCTGGGAGAGCGTTATCAAGTGGAAATGCCCATTGCTGAAAAAGTCTATGCCCTGCTGCAGGACCATATTACACCGCACGAGGCGGTCACAGAACTAATGCAACGCACCTTGAAGCATGAGGATCGCTGAAGGGCGAGTGTATGAATCGCGCGCAGTTGGCTCAGCTACTTAAGAATATTGCTGCGGGCAAGGTTACCCCCGAGGCCGGCCTGGAGCAATTACGCTTTCTCCCCTATGAAGACGTGGGGTTCGCACGGATTGATCATCACCGGAGTCTCCGCCAGGGTGTGCCGGAAGTCATCTACGGCGAAGGCAAAACCGTCGAGCAGGTACGCATTATTGGCGAACGTATTCTTCTCCATGGCAGTGACCTGCTTGCCACACGCCTCTCTCCGCCAGCGGCGGAAGCCCTCCTGACGCTTGCACCGCAGGCAGAATACAACGCTATAGCGCGCACTGTTGTGGTGCGTCAGGCGTCACATCCTACGAGCACTACAGGCGTGGTCCTCGTGGCCGCGGCTGGGACTTCAGACCTCCCTGTCGCCGAGGAGGCTGCGGTCACGGCCAGGGCCCTCGGGAGTACCGTGCAAACGGTGTATGACGTTGGCGTAGCAGGATTACACCGTCTCCTCGATCAATATGCTCTCCTGGCCGCGGCCAGGGTTCTCGTTGTTGTGGCGGGCATGGAAGGCGCACTTCCCAGCGTAGTGGGGGGCCTGGTAGATAAGCCGGTCATTGCCGTGCCCACCAGTGTAGGGTATGGGGCGCACTTCCATGGCCTGGCACCGCTGCTGGCCATGCTCAATAGCTGCGCCGCTGGGATAGCGGTGGTGAATATTGACAATGGCTTCGGCGCCGGCTACATGGCGCATAGCATTAACCTCATTGGTGAAACAGCGACCGGCTCGGCCTCAGAGACGATGCAGGAACAGTAGATATGCGCATTGCTTATGTCCATGGCTATGAAGGTGTGACGGGGCCGCTGTTGTTAGGGGCTTGCCTTGATGCCGGCGCTTCACTCACGAGCGTGGAACAGGTCTGGCACCATCTACGCCTCCCGGCAGCGGAGGTGTCATGCGCACGTGTGTCCTGTGCCGATGCGCTGGCCACGCATGTGACCTGGACTGCTCCACACGCGCACGCATTTCTACACGCACACTCCTATGCGACTCTCATAGGCTTGCTTGAGCAGAGTGAGGCTTCTTCGTATGTTAAGCAACGTGTACTGCTCTTGCTGAGGCACTTTGTTGCAGCAGTAGCACGTGTCCATGGTGTGACAGAGGGGGGAGAACTTGCTCTCCAGTCTGCGTTTCTGCCCGAGATACTCTACCTGGGGAGTGGTGTCGCTAGTGCGCTGGAAGATCTCGCTATTGAGCAAGTTAACGCGGCCCCCATGCCGCTGAGTACGGGGTTCATCGATGATGCACAGGGACGCCGGCCCCTGCCCCATCCTCTCACTGCGGAACTGTGCCGGGGCCTGCCCGTCTCTGGTGAGGGTGTACCGCGCCATGCCGAACAGACGACAGTTGGCGGGGCAGCGCTACTCACCGCCTGGGCCACACGTTTCGGTCCGCTCCCTGACATGACGGTTGTGGGCACAGGCTATGGTCGCACGGCGGCATCCGCAGCGGAAACTGCACACCGTCTGCAAGTGCTGCTGGGCGAGACCGTCGGCCCTGCTGCTGCCGAGCGCATTGCCGTCATTGAAGCCAATATTGATGACATGAACCCTGAGTTCTACGAATGCGTTGCCGAGCGTTTGTTTGCTCAGGGGGCTTTAGATGTCACCCTCACTCCACTGTTCATGAAGAAAAATCGTCCAGCCAATACCTTAACTGTCTTGGCCCCTCTCCACGCAGTCGCCACCTTATCACACCTGATCCTCCAGGAAACTTCGACATTTGGTGTCCGTGTACACGAAGTCTGGCGCCATAAACTCGAACGTTTCCATCGTCAGGTTGACACACGCTATGGCATCATCCCTGTGAAGTGTGGCGTCTTAGACGGTCGCATTGTGCAGGCTGCGCCAGAATATGAAGCTTGTAAACGTCTTGCCCTCGAGCAGGGGGTACCCGTCCGCCTCGTCTACGCTGAAGCCGCCAGCCTCGCGGCTCCCTGGCTGAGCTGAGGACGATCATACCGGCTGACTCTACCTGGCAGGGAGAACTCTCCTCGTATGCATGATCGTGTACAGTCAACAGGCCAGCGTACCAGCGGTCTCTTGTGCCATCTCACCTCCTTACCCGGACGCTACGGGATTGGGGACCTGGGTGCCTCGGCATACCAGTTCGTCGATTTTCTGGTGGCGAGCGGTCAGCAGTACTGGCAGGTGCTCCCTTTGGGACCACCGGACGATGTCTATTCGCCCTATCAGGGGGCTTCAAGCATGGCTGGGAACACCCTCCTGCTTAGCCTGGACACCCTGGTGACGGAGGGGTGGCTCGCCCCAGAAGCGCTCCACGATGCCCCGGTCTTTCCAGACGCTGCTGTGCAGTACGAAGCGGTCATCCCATGGAAGGGAGCCCTGCTGCGGCAGACTGCAGCCCGGTGTGTGCAGGCGTGCTCGGGGACCGATCGTCTCACCTTCGAAGCGTTTTGTACCGAGCAGCACGCCTGGCTTGAGGCTTTTGCCAGGTTTATGGCACTCAAAGAGGCCAATGCAGGTCTTCCCTGGACGCAGTGGACACACCGCACCGAGCCTGATCCAGTGGCCGTGGCGGCCTACAAGTTTTTGCAGTGGCAATTTTTTCGGCAATGGCAAGCGCTGAAGCAATACTGCCATGACTGTGGCATTCGTCTGATTGGCGATCTCCCCATCTATGTGGCCCACGATAGTGCGGATGTCTGGGGGCATCCCACCTTGTTTGCCCTGGATGACACGGGCCAACCCACGGAAGTCGCTGGCGTCCCGCCAGACTATTTTAGTACGACAGGACAGCGGTGGGGAAACCCGGTGTACCACTGGGACGTCATGGCTGATACGGGCTATGCTTGGTGGATTGCACGGCTGCGAGCCATCCTGGAACTCGTGGATATCGTGCGTCTGGACCATTTTCGTGGTTTCGAAAGCTACTACGTCATCCCCGCCGCTGCGCCTACGGCTATACAAGGCACCTGGCGCAAAGGCCCTGGCGATCGTCTTTTTGCCGCCTTGCGTCAGGCGTTGGGAGGTTTACCATTTATCGCCGAAGATTTAGGCATCATTACGCCTGAAGTCGTCGACTTGCGGGAACGCTGGGGTCTACCGGGCATGCGCGTCTTACAATTCGCGTTTGGGAGTGATGCCTCAGACGATCCCCACAAGCCGCATAACTATCTGAAACACTGTGTGGTCTATACCGGAACGCATGATAACGACACGGCACGGGGCTGGTTTAGCACGCTCGTGCCGGAGGAACGCCAGCGTGCCTTGCGGTACCTGCACAGCACGGGCCGGGCCGTGCATTGGGACATGATCCGTGTGGCCCTGGCGTCGGTGGCTGACACCGTCATTGTACCCCTCCAGGACGTTCTCGGGCTCGGGACCACCGCGCGCATGAACCAGCCGGGGACGAGTGCGCAGAACTGGCGGTGGCGCTTACAGCCCCGGCAGTTACACACCCGCCTCAGTGAGCGGTTAGGCATGCTCACACACACATACGGACGGCAGTAGGAAGCCACTTACAGGCGCAACCACGAGCAGGCATATGGTCCCAGCGTCAGCGCATACGGTCCAGTCTCAATTGGGGGGGCCTCTCCTTTACCCAATATCTCGCGCGGGACCCTGCCTGTATAGGCTGTGAGGTCTAATTCTACCCGCTGGGGCTGGGAGGACAGATTGGCCACGACCAGAATGGTGTCGGTGGCGTCGTGGCGTATGTAGGCCAGGATGGCGCGGTTATGTGGCTGCAGCAGCGTCATCTCCCCACGTCCAAATACCTTGTGCTGCTTACGTAGGGCAAGCATACGCTTCATCCATCTCAGTAGTGAGGCAGGATCGCGCTTCTGGCTTTCGACGTTGATTACCTGGTAGCCATAGATGGGGTCCATGATCGCTGGGGCGTACAGCCGTGGGCTCTCGGCACGGGAAAACCCCGCGTTGCGGTCGCCTGACCACTGCATTGGTGTGCGCACTCCGGCGCGATCGTCCAGGAAAACGTTGTCGCCCATGCCGATCTCGTCCCCATAGTAGAGGATGGGAGTGCCTGGCAGAGACAAGAGCAGACTGTGCAGGAGCTGGAGGCGGCCCAGATGCCCATGCGCCAGGGGTGCGAGGCGGCGGCGAATCTCCGCATGCAAGAGCATACCCGGCTCTGGGGCGTAGGCCTGGTACAGAAGCTGGAGTTCTGCTTCCGTGAGCATCTGGACGCCCATAGCGTCGTGGTTGCGTAAAAAGAATCCCCACTGGGAATTGTATGGGAGGGCCGGCGTCTGCTGCAGCATGTCCGTGATGGGCGTCCGATCTTCCTGGTATAGGGCGAGAAAGAGGCGTGGCACCAGGGGAAAGTGGTAGGCCATGTGGCATTCGTCGTCCGCCCCAAAATACGCCCGAATGTCTGCTGGCGTCTGCGTCACTTCGGCCAGCAACATACGGTTCTCGTAGTGCTGATCCAGGAAACGACGCATGGCCTTCAGGATGGTGTGCGTCTCCGGCAGATTGGCGTTGTCGGTGCCCTCACGTTCGCACAGATACGGGATGGCATCGAGACGGAAGCCATCCACACCAAGGTCGAGCCAGAAACGCATGGTCTGCAACATCGCGTCAAGGACGAGGGGATTGGCGTAGTTGAGGTCAGGCTGTTGGGCGAAAAAGCGATGCCAGTAGTAGGCTTCCGCTACCGAGTCCCAGGTCCAGTTCGAGGTCTCGACGTCTCGGAAAATAATCGGTGTGCCAGCATAGCGCTGCTCTGTGTCGCTCCAGACATAGAAATCGCGGGCCGGTGCACCAGGCTTGGAGCGCCGTGCGGCCTGAAACCAAGGATGCTGGTCGGAGGTGTGATTGGCCACCAGTTCGGTAATCACCCGCAGGCCGCGTGCATGGGCTGCCTGCATGAAGCGCTGAAAATCGTCCAGGGTGCCATAGGCCGGGTGCACGTTCTGGTAGTCGGCGACGTCATAGCCATCATCGCGCAGGGGCGAGGGATAAAACGGCAGCAACCAGAGGGCCGTGACGCCCAGATCCTGCAAATAGTCCAGCTTCTGTGTCAGTCCTGGAAAATCGCCGATCCCGTCGCCATTGCTGTCGTAGAAGGCCCGCACGTGGAGTTCGTAGATGATTGCGTCTTTATACCAGAGCGGATCGGAGTGGGTCAGATCTGAGTGTGCCATGCGTGTTCTCTGCTCCTCTGTAGCGCCAGCCAACGTGCACGTCGGGTGGTCCAGTGACGCGCCTCTATGCAATAATACCTAAGCGCGGCTTGCAGGAGATCTATAGGGGAACAAATTTTTTCGGTAAAGGAGGGCGCTCTATGCCCTACCGGCGTATTTACGAAATCAACACGCGTGTCTGGCTGGCGGAGCTCGTGGCGGCTCAGACGATCCCTGAAGCTACTCTGGCGGCTATACCCGAGTCGTACATCAACCTCTGGCGGCGCTGGCAGATCGACGCTGTCTGGCTCATGGGGGTGTGGGAGCCCAGTCTGTACAGTGCTCGGGTGGTGCGAGACAATACGGCCTCGGTCGTGTCTTTGCAGCCTGCCCTCGACGACTTTACCCTCGACGATTGCCTCAGCTCCCCGTATGCCGTGCGAAATTATACCGTCTCCGAGCAGCTTGGGTGCCTGGAGGGATTGCTCCGCTTGCGCGCCCGACTGCACCAGGCTGGCCTGGGGCTGATCCTGGATTTTGTGCCCAATCATACGGCCTGCGATCATCCCTGGGTGCACGAGCATCCGCAGTATTATGTCCAGGGCTCCATGTCCGAAGCAACCCGCGCTCCCGGAGACTATTTTCCTGTGCAAACGGCGCAGGGCCTGCGCTATATCGCCCATGGCAAAGACCCCTATTTTCCTTCCTGGTGCGACACGGCACAGTTGAACTACAGTAACCTGGAACTGCACGACGCCATGCAAGACCAACTCCTGCGTCTGGCAGAGTGGTGCGATGGGGTACGCTGTGACATGGCGATGTTGTGCCTGTCCGATATCTTTAGTCGGACCTGGAGTAGACTGGACCTCCCAGTACCGCCGCGCGAGTTCTGGCACGAAGCTCTGCAGGTAGTGCGGGCACGCTTTCCCGATTTCTGCTGTATAGCCGAGGTCTACTGGGGTCTGCAAGGGCGCCTGCAGCAGCTTGGCTTCCAGCTCACGTACGACAAAGAGTTTTATGATGCATTGCTGGCGCGCGATATCGATAGGCTGGGGGCCAGCATATGTACCCCACATGCCCCGCTCGAGGCCAACGTACGTTTTCTAGAAAACCACGACGAGACACGCGCCGCAGCATGCTTCAGCGACCACCAGCAGGAAGCGGCGATGTTGACAATTGCGACACTTCCAGGGGCGATCTTGTTGCATGAGGGGCAAACCGAGGGCTACCGTGTTCGTACCCCGGTGCAACTCCGTCGCCGCCGGCAAGAGCCCGGCAATCAGCGCCTGCAGAGGTTTTACGAGCGTTTCTTATCCTTACCGGATATCCGACAGGGCCATTTTGTTGTGCTACACGCGTGCCCGGTGCATGCGGGAGATGATACATACAAAGCGCTCCTGGCCTGGGCCTGGGCTCATGAGACGCAGTGCTGGCTCGTCGTCATCAATTATGCTGAGCGCATGAGTCAGGGCTTGCTTAACCTGGCAGCTCTCCCCTTACCCTCTGGTGTTGTACGCTTCAGGGATCACTTGCACGACAGCACCTATGAGCATAGCTGTGAGACCGTACAGGGCCCTGGCCTTGCGGTGGTGCTCCCGCCTTTTGGCACGCATCTTTTGGAAGTGACACCGCATATCTGATATTCGGAGTGATTACATTACGATCTAAGGTAAAGCATGCTGTGCAACTCCCTCCTTGCAGCTCCTATGCCGAAGGAAACTTGTCAAGAGTGGACGATTTGTCGTATGATGCGCACGAACACATATTGGCTGAAAGCAGCTCCAGAGAAATTTGAGTCGAAAAGATTGTGTTTCAATACGAGAAACTATGGGCTATGTCCCCCGGTGCATTTTTGTAGGCGTATTTCCTGGAGACCACCACACTGCGGACCCTCACACTCCACTTTCCCGAGCAAGCGCTCCCCACCTTGGATACTTTGCTGAAGCAGACGCAAGAAGCCCGTATCTACCGCCGTGCCCAAGCGGTGCGTGCAGTCGTCCAAGGGCACCGCCTCCCAATGGTGTCTGACGCGCTGCACTTGACCTATGCCGCGCTGCGCCAGTGGGGCCATCGCTTCGCCAACCAGGGAGTCCAAGGCTTGGTGGATCGCCCCCGCCCTGGGCGTCCCCCCAAGGTGACCTGCGAACTGACACACCCCCTCGATCGGCT